>Ga0137409_10000797_pt1 | contig 34539 bp, 38 predicted proteins | sample CZODoug1_16funga_FD_122059 | JGI IMG/M metagenome (GOLD analysis project Ga0137409, IMG submission 122059) | Vadose zone soil fungal communities from Angelo Coast Range Reserve, California, USA - CZODoug1_16fungal (Hybrid Assembly) | ecosystem: Environmental > Terrestrial > Soil > Vadose zone... | reverse complement strand
CCTTGAGGTACTGCTCGACGCCGGTCTCCTGGCGGGTGACCGGTGTCGCCGACATGAAGACTCATTATACCGGGGTTCGCGGAGCCGTCAATTCCGAGAACAACGACTCGTACGACGACACGAGCCGGCCGACCGTGAACTCGCGGTCGACGCGCGCCTTCCCCGCCGCGCCCATGCGCCTCCGGCGTGCCGGGTCCGCCGCGAGGTCCCGCAGCGCGGTCTGCAGCGCCTCGACGTCCTCCGGCGGCACCAGGACGCCGGTCTCCCCGTCAACGACGACTTCGGGAATCCCGCCGCTCCGCGCCGCGACCACCGGCTTCCCCGCCGACATCGCCTCGAGCAGCGCATTCGGGCAGCCTTCGCCGAAGCGGGACATCAGCGCGACGATGTCGCTCGCCGCGAGGATCTCGGGGATGTCCCGCCTCGCGCCCGCGAGGATCGCCCCGCGGCCTTCGAGAGGACGCCGATAAGGGCCCTCCCCGACGAAGAGCAGCCGCAGCCCCGCGCCCGCGCGGATCAGATCCTCGTGGCCCTTCCGCTTCACCAGCCGCGCCACGCAGGTGACGAGCACTTCGTTCTCGCGGATCCCGAACTCCGCGCGGATCTTCGCGCCGTTTTCCGGGGCCAGGGCCGGGACCCCGCTGCGGATGACGCGGACGAGGTCCCGGTCGAACCCGAGCTGCTCATAGAGCTTCCTGTAGTACTCGGAGTTCGACACGACCGCGGCCGACGTCGCAAACGTCGAGCGTTCGAACCACAGCTTGAGCGAAGGTTGCGTCTCCCGCTCGTCGGAGAGCGATCCCTGGATGCCGGAGACGACCTTCCCCACCCCGATCTTCCGGCAGAAGATGTTCTCCGTGAACAGGAGGGACTGGACGATATCGGGCTTCCGCTCCCGGAGCAGCGCACGGAGGGAGCGATAGGTCCCCGGCGACCACTTCCGCCGACGCCCCAGTTCGACGATCTCGACGTCACCCGCCTGGTCGGCGAGCGGTCCCCGGTCGAGGAGCGTGACGATGAAGGGGGAGAACCGGGCGCGGTCCAGGCCCCGCGCGAGCCGGAGCAGCTCGGCCTCCGCGCCGCCGATGTTGAGCCGCCCGATGACGAAGGCGACGCGGATCACACCGCCACGGGGGAGAGGTAATCCAGAAGCTTGGTCAGCTCCTCCTTCATCTTGCGGCGGTCGACGATCATGTCGACAAAGCCGTGCTGGAGGAGGAATTCCGAGGTCTGGAACCCCTTGGGCAGGTCCTGCTTGAGGGTCTGCTCGATGACGCGCGGGCCGGCGAACCCGATCATCGCCTTGGGCTCCGCAATAATGATGTCGCCGAGCGCGGCGAAGCTGGCCATGACGCCGCCCATCGTGGGATTCGTCAGCACGGAGATGAAGAGGCCGCCCGCGTCGCTGTGGCGGGCGATGGCCGCGGAGGTCTTGGCCATCTGCATCAGCGAGAGGCAACCCTCGAACATGCGGGCGCCGCCGCCCGATCCCGAGACGAAGATCACCGGCAGCTTCTTCTCCGTCGCCAGCTCGAAGGCGCGCGTCACCTTCTCCCCGAGCACCGAGCCCATGCTGCCCATCATGAAGCGCGAGTCGGTCATGCCGACGACCGCGTCGCGGCCGGAGACCTTCCCCGTCCCGACCACGCAGGCGTCCTTCTGTCCCGTCTCCTTCTGCGCGGCGGCGAGCTTCTTCTTGTAGGAGACCTCGCCCTCGAAGTGGAGGGCGTCGACGGATTCCAGGTCGGCCCAGAGCTCCTGGAAGGTCCCGGCGTCGACCATGAGGTCGAGCCGTTCCTGGGGCGTGATCGTGAAGTGGTACTGGCACTCGGTGCAGACCTTCTTCCGGTCCTCGACCTCCTTCTTGAAGAGCATGCCCTTGCAGTCGGGGCACTTCATCCAGAGGTCCCCGGGGATCTGCTTCTTCCGCGAGATGAACTTCTTGATCTTCTCAAACGCCATAGGCCTTCTCCGCTTTCTTCCGCATCTCCCTCAGCGCGGCCGCCGGGTTCGGCGCGTGGAACACCGAGGTCCCCGCGACGAACACGTTCGCGCCCGCGGCGGCGGCATTCTCGATGTTGCCCAGGTCGACGCCGCCGTCCACTTCGATATCGACCGTCGGCGACAGCTTCCGCAGCCGCGCCACCTTGGGAAGCACGTTCTCGATGAACTTCTGCCCGCCGAAGCCCGGCCACACCGTCATCGCCAGGACCATGTCGACGCGGTCCAGGAACTCCAGGACCTCGGCGTCGGTGTCCGGATTGACGGCGACGGCGACTTTCTTTCCGCGGTCGCGGATCTCCTCGATGGTCTTCTCCAGGCGCGCGCGATCGTAGAAGTCCTTGCAGACGAGCTGCATCGCGTAGCCGCGTTCCTTCATTTTGAGCGCGTACTCGTGGGCCACCGCCTCGGCGTGGAACGTGATCGAGTCCGCGCCCGCCTCGGCGAACGACCGGACCAGCTTCTCCGGCGCCATCACCATCAGGTGCAGGTCCAGCGGCAGCTTCGTCACTTTGCGGATCGACTCCACGATGGCCGGCCCCATCGACAGGTTGGGGACGAAGTGGGCGTCCATGATGTCGACGTGGAGCTGGTCGGCGCCGCCCTCCTCCGCCTTCTGGATCTCGTCCTTGAGGCAGGCGTAGTCGGCGTTGAGCAGCGAGGGTGCGAGACGGATGGATTTCATCCGGGCCCCATTATACCCACAAACCGCACCGTTTCAGTTGTGGTCACGGATGAGAGGCCGGCGCAAAGCGCTGGGCGCCAGAAACTTGGGGTTCCACAAATCAAACGGTTTGATTTGTGGAAGGCTACTTGTCCGTCAGGGCGGCGATGCCGGGGAGATCCTTGCCTTCGAGGAACTCCAGCGATGCGCCGCCGCCGGTCGACACGTGCGACATCTTGTCGGCCACGCCGAACTTCTCGACCGCGGCCGCGGTGTCGCCGCCGCCCACGATCGTGGTGCAGCCCTTCTGGTTCGCGAGATGGGTGGCGATGGCCTTCGTCCCCTGGGCGAACGGCTCCATCTCGAACACGCCGAGCGGGCCGTTCCACAGCACCGTCTTCGCGCTCGCCAGCTCGCGGCGGAACAGCTCGACCGTGTTCGGGCCGATGTCCAGCCCCATCCAGCCGTCCGGCACCTCCGTCACGACCTGCGTCTTCGCGGCCGCGTCGAACTTGTCGGCCGCGACGTGGTCCACCGGCAGGATGATCCGGGCGGAGGCGAGGATCTTCCTGGCCAGATCGAGCTTGTCGCCCTCGACCTTCGAGTTGCCGACGGCCTTTCCCTGGGCCTTGAGGAGGGTATACGCCATGCCGCCGCCGACGATGATGGCGTCGACCTTTTTGGCGAGCTGCTCGAGGATGAGGATCTTGTCGGACACCTTCGACCCGCCCATGATCGCGATGAACGGCTTGTCCGGGTTCGTCAGCACCTTGCCGAGGTACTGGATCTCCTTCTCGATGAGGAAGCCGGACGCCGACTGCTTGAAGTGCTTCGTCACCCCGGCGGTCGACGCGTGCGCGCGGTGCGCCGTGCCGAAGGCATCGTTGACGTAGACGTCGCCATACGACGCCAGCTTCTTCGCAAGAGCGTCGTCGTTCTTCTCTTCGCCCGCATCGAAGCGGACGTTCTCGAGCAGCGTCACGGGCCCGTCCTTCGGCTCGCCGAAGTCGACGGGTTTCCCGAGCAGCTCCTGGAGGCGCGCGGCGACCGGCCGCAGGGAGTACTTCTCGTTGGGCTTGCCGTTCGGCCGGCCCAGGTGCGAAACGAGCACCGCCTTGCCGCCCTTGTCCAGGATGTACTGGATCGTCGGCAGCGAGGCCTTGATGCGCGTGTCGTCCGCCACCTTGCCGTCCTTCAGGGGGACGTTGAAGTCCACCCGGACCAGCACGCGCTTCCCCTTCAGGTCGAGGTCGCGGACCGTGAGCTTCGCCATCGCCCCACCCTCAGAGCATCTTCCCGGCCATCAGCTTCGTCAGCTCGGACACGCGGCAGGAATACCCCCATTCGTTGTCGTACCACGACACCAGCTTGAAGAAGTTCTTGTTCAGCTCGATGCAGCTGCCCGCGTCGAAGATCGACGAGAGCTCGTCGTGGATGAAGTCGCTGGAGACGACCTCGTCCTCCGTGTACCCGAGGATGCCCTTCATGTACGTTTCCGAGGCCTTCTTCATCGCGGCCTTGATCTCGTCCAGGGACGTCTCCTTCACGGTCTTGAACGTCAGGTCCACGACCGAGACGGTCGGCGTCGGCACGCGGAAGGCCATGCCGGTCAGCTTGCCCTTGATCTCGGGGATGACGAGGGCGACGGCCTTCGCCGCGCCGGTGGTCGACGGAATGATGTTGAGCGCCGCGCTGCGGCCGCCCTTCCAGTCCTTCTTCGAGGGGCCGTCCACGGTCTTCTGCGTCGCGGTGTAGGAGTGGATCGTCGTCATCAGGCCCTCGGCGACCCCGAAGCCTTCCTTGAGCAGGACGTGGACCACGGGCGCGAGGCAGTTCGTCGTGCACGACGCATTGGAGACGATGTTGTGCTTGGCGGCGTCGTACTTCCCGTCGTTGACGCCCATGACGACCGTGATGTCCTCGCCCTTCGCGGGCGCGGAGATGATGACCTTCTTGGCGCCGGCCGTGAGGTGGCCCTTCGCCTTCTCCGCCTCGGTGAAGAGGCCGGTCGACTCGATGACCAGCTGGACGCCCAGCGCGGCCCAGGGGAGCTCGGCCGGCGTCTTCGCCGACACGACCTTGATCTCCTTGCCGTCGACGATCAGGATGTCGTCGTCGGGCTTGTCGGCCGCCGACTTCTTCGATCCGACCTTGCCTTTGAAGGCGCCCTGGGTGGAGTCGTATTTGAGCAGGTAGGCGAGATTATCCGCGGGGACGATGTCGCCGACGGCGACGACGTCGATTTCCTTGCCGAGCAGACCCTGCTCGTGCAGGGCGCGGTAGACGAGACGGCCGATGCGGCCGAATCCGTTGATTGCGGTTTTGACGCCCATGGGAAAGTCCTCCTGATTCTGAGCGGTGAGTTCGCCATTCTAGGGGGTCGACACGCCAAGTCAAGTCTAAAGCTGGCGCTTCACGCCCGGAAAATCTTGCGCGCACGGAGAGGGCCCCTATAATACCGACCATGCCCGCCTCCCTCGCTCCCATGAACCCGCGGGAGCTGCTGCTCCAGACGTCGCCCGGGCGCAGCCCCCATCCGCTGGAGCTCTTCGTCCGGCTCGAGGCGCGCGACGAGGCCCACTTCTACACCCAGGGCCTCACGCTGGCCGACTTCGGCGGGCTCTTCGGCAACGAGATCCGCCCGCTCGACTCCCTGATCACCCGCATGCCGGTCGAGCTGCTCAACCCCAACTACTGGGAGCCGCTCACCAAGGAGGCCGAGAACGCCGTCCGCGAGAAGATGACCGGCATCATCACGCGAAGCGAAGGCGACCGCGCCCTGCTCTTCCGGGCCGACCGCATCTCGCGCGGCCGTCTCCTCCGCGACGGCCTCGACGTCCCCGTCGAGCTGCTCAACGGCTATATCTTCCGCTGCTCCGGCGAGCAGCTCCTCAAGCTCGGACAGGCCTGGAGCGGACGCGGCCGCTTCGACTGGGCGGGCCTGAAGGCCGGGGAGATCGCGCCCGAGACGCTGTCGACCGTCCACCAGGATCTCTCGCAGTCCCGCCTCTCCCTGCGCGAGGAGGTCTTCCTCTTCGCCTCCCAGGACGACGGGCTGTCGCGCGTGGTGTTCGCCAATCGCAATCATCTGTACCGCGCCATCGAGGCGCTGATCCGCGGCTTCCTCTACGGAGCCGCGGGCGTCCACGTCGGCCGCGCGAGCCGCGCCGTGCTCGAGGAGATCGCCGCCCTGGCGGACGGGATCGGAATCTCCGCCGATCCGGTGCGCGACGTGGTCAACAACGGCCGCACCGTGGAAGTCGCGCTGTGGCTCGGCCGCACCCCCTGGGGCGCGCCCGGGCGACCCGAACGCGAGGCCCTCCTGGCCAAGGAAAGGGCGCTGCTCTACTACGACACCAGCTCCGGCCTCTGGGACATCGCCAGCTGACCCGCAGTCCCGCCGGACTCCGATGAGAACGCCGCTGTACTGGATCGACACCCCGGGACCTGGACGCCTCGCCGTCCTGCCCCGCCCGCGCGGCGGCGACTGGCTGGAGGAGGAGATCCGCGCCCTCAAGAACGACGGCGTCGACATCCTCGTCTCCATGCTCACACCCGACGAAGATTCCTATCTCGAACTGGGCGGCGAGGGCGCCGAAGCGCGCCGCCAGGGGATCCAGTTCCACTCCCATCCCATCTGGGACCGGGGCATCCCCGAGAAGACCGCCCCCTTATGGACCCTGGCGCGCGAGCTCGCGCGGCATCACGCCGACGGACGCTCCATCGCCGCCCACTGCCGCATGGGAATCGGTCGCTCGCCCCTGATGCTCGCGTCGATCCTCGTCTGCCGGGGGATTAGCCCCGACGACGCCTGGGCCGCCATCGGGGCCGCCCGCGGCTGCATCGTCCCCGACACCCTGGAGCAGCGCAACTGGCTGACGGACACGGCCCCCCCGCCGTCTTGATTAATCCCCGCGCCATCTGGTATCCTTTTTCAGGATGGCCAAGCTGACGTTGTCGGACTTCCTGAATGATCGCAACCTCTTGGCAATCAAGATTTCATCCCACGATCTGTCCGGCTTCTTCCGCAAGGCCATCACGATCCCCCGGAATACCGCCGGCCTGGCCCTGTTCCAGGACGGCACGGACGGCCTCTTTCCCGAAGGTCGCGAAGTCTCCGGTCATTTCGATCTGATCCTGGCCAAGCGCGGCGATACCTCCCTCCGCCTGTCCTTCGGCGATCTGCAGACCGCCGACAACCTGCGTTTGTCCGCGTCCGCCACGATGTCGCTGGAGCTGGCCACCTCGCGGGCCGACCTCTTCCGCGACTTCTGCCGGGCGTTTTTCAACTTCCCGGGAACCTACTCGGTGCAGGATCTGAAAAGCCAGCTTGCGCCCGAAGTGCGCCGGCTGCTCGCCGCCTGGACGCTGTCCCGGAAGGCGACGGAGCTCCACCGCGTCGACCTCACGGCCTCGCTGGGGGCGCATCTCCAGGAGGGCCTCGAGCGTCATCTGTTCGACGCCGGCGTCCGCGCGGGCCGGATCCTGGATCTCTCGCTGGTGTCCCGGGAGTTCGAGGAGATTCAGACCGCCGAGAAGCGCCGCGTGGACGAGCAGCGCCGCTCGGCGGAAGTGATCGACCAGAAGGAGGCGCGGCTGCGCCGCCTGGCCGGGATCCTGAAAGACCAGGACCTGCAGTCCGTCCTCACGAAGGTCCCGGACGAAAAACTCAAGGGCCTGCTCTATGCCAAGCTGATGGAGGACGATTCCGTGCAGCTGACGGCCGAGGAGCTGGTCTCCAAGGCCAAGGATTGCGGCGAGGAGGTCGTCCAGGTCATCTATAAGGCGATGGAGACGCTGCTGTCCAACGGCGCCACGATCTCGCCCGAGGAGATCCGCACGACCAACGTCGAGCGCATCTATGCGGCGACCGGCAGCAAGGTGTTCGAGCTCGATCCGGAAGGCGGACTGAACTCCCGCGTCTACACGTTCAAGGATCCGCTCCGCTCGGTGCGCTCGGCGGAATCGGCGACCGGCTCGTTCCTCGTGGGCGGCTCGAAGCGCGGGGTGTCGACGGTCCGGCTGGACGACACGATGGAGGTCCTCGAGTATCCGCTCCCCCCGGGGGGACCGGTGCGCGGCGGCGTGAACTCGATCGCCCTGGCCGGCGACGCCATCTACGCCACGCACTCCGAATACGGCCTGGCGCGCTGGCAGGCCGGCCGCCCGGGCGAGGCGCCGGACATGGTCTACGAGGAGCTCACGCGGCGCAACAAGACGACCCGCGCGGTGCAGCTGCAGGAAGGCCGCCTGCTCTTCGCCAGCGGCAGCCATGTCTATTCCGCGCCCGCCGACTCGAGCGGCGAGGCCCTGAAGTACGTGTCGAGCATCGAAAGCCCGGTGAGCTGCATCGCCGCCGCCGCCCGCACGATCTTCGCCGGCACGGAGAACGGCTGCATCGTCTGCTGGAAGGTCTCGGCCCCCGACCAGCCGGTGGTCCTGGTCCGCAAGCGCGAGCCCATCGTCAATCTCCGCCTCGCGCGGATCTGCTCGATCCCGCACCTGATCTACAGCGCGCGCGATCTCTCGGTCCGCGCCCGCGTCATCGGCCAGAACCTGGAGACCTCCTACGAGTCTGACGGCGCCGCGATCGGCGTCCTCGACGCGGCCAGCGACGTCATCTGCGCCTCGGACGGCGACGGCCGCCGGCTGCTGCTGTGGAAGTCCACGGCGCCGTCGAAGCCGCTGCGGTCGATCGACATCTGGAAGCACTCGGACAAGCCGGTGCTGGATCTCTGGATGAAAAAGTCCCTCGCCCGGAGCGCCTGAGCGCGAGGCGGGGAAGAACTCGGAAACCGATCATGGGCAGCACCCGGATCAAGAAGGCTCCGGCCGCGGAAATCGACCGCAAGGCGGCGCGGACCGCGGAGGAGAGCTATTTCGAACGGCTGGGGCACAACATGAACCTGACGGGCGGCCTCTACGACCCGCTGACGAACCGGACGTACGACGCCTCCCCGAGAAATCGGGTCACGAAAGTCGTCGACGAGCGGTCTAGTGAGGTGAAAACCCTCATCAAACGCTTCGCGGAGCGCGATCTCATGCGTGCCTACGAGGAGATGCCCAAGAACGAGCTCCACCTCTACGAAATCGTGCACAAGGAACTGCTCGGTCGTCCGTCCGTAAGGGTGGTGGTCGCGGGGGCCGCCTTCAGCCCCGTCGAGGAGCTGGTCCGGTCGGGCACGTCGCGCGCCCGGATTCCCGCTTCGGAGCTCGTCCGCATCAAGGACCAGATCGTCCGCACCGAGCAGGTGTTCTACTACATCGACGCCTTTTCGACGACCGGATGGGACGACGACGCGCGCCGCGCCCTCGTCGGCAACAATTACCTGATCGCGCTGTCGGACGTGGTCGGCGGCGCCTGGCGGACGTATTATGCGCCGGACCCCCGCTGGCGCGCGGCGGCGCGGATCTTCGACCTGTCCAGCGAGGACGAGAAGGTGGAGGCCGTGCGGCGCTGGGTCTCGCGGCACACGCTTGAACTGCTGATGGACGAACTCACGGAGGACACCGTCTTCGACGCCCTGGGCTACGCGATTCCGATCATCCGCGAGGCGTTCTCGCAGATCGCGGCGGAGGACCGGTACGTCCGGTTCGACACCAACACGCGGCCCTATCGTCTGATCCGGGTGTACGGATAACGCATGCTGGACAAGATCCGAAAGATGCTGGGCGTGAAGGACCTCCCCGAGGAGGTGACGCCGCTCTACCGCGGGGCGCGCAACGAGCGGGAGGCCCTGGTCCTGCTCAAGGAGGCCCGCCGCCGCGACGAGTCGCGCCGGCGCCGCGCCATGGCCGACCTCGAGGAACTCGACCGCGCCGAGGAGGAGCTGCTCGAGGAGGGCAAGGCCGACATCACCGACTCGCGCAAGCTCATGCTGGCCCGGCGGATCAAGGAGATCCGCTGGAAGATGCAGGAGCTCAACAACCGCATCGAGAACATCTACAACAAGCGGCTCAAGGTCCTCAACGAGCACGTCGCCTCCCTCGAGACGATCCTCGAGCTGACCAGCGAGGCGCTGCCCGACAAGAAGACCATGGAAGACCTCGCCATCAAGGCGAAGCAGCTGCTCGAGGACCTCGACAAGACCAAGGAGCTCGCCGAGGGGATCGCCCTGGCCCCCGAGGCCGCCCGTCCCGACGACGAGGAGAAGGAGATCCTCCGGGAGATGGAACGCCCGGAGGCCGAGCCCGAGAAGACCGTCGAGAAGAAGGAAGAAGCGCGCCCCGTGAAGGAGCGCGAAAAGAAGACCGAGGCTCCCGCCAAGGAGCCGCCGGAAATCCTGTTCGAGGAATGAGACTGATTCCGACGTCCGTCCTGCTCTGCTCCCTGGCGCTGGGCTGCCGTCCCGGGTCCGACCGTCTCGAGGTCGACCCGGCCTTTAACCCAACGCCGGGCACGATCGTCGCCGTGCTGCCGGTGTTCGACCGCTTCGGAGGCTTCGACGCGGAGCTGCTGCGGAAGGAGCTCGTCGACGGCCTCACCGAATGGGGATACCGGGGCGTGCTGGTCAACCCGGCGGACCAGCCCTCGGGGGAGTGGACGCCCGCCCGAGCCGCCCTGGCGGCGAGGGAGGCCGGCGCGCAGGCGGCCCTGGCCGTCTCGCTCCTCCCCTCCGACCGGCCGATCCACCCGCGGGCCCCGGAGGACGCCTTTGGACGTCAGATCGCGCCCGCCCCGCCCCCGGGGCGCTGGTTCTGGGGCCGCACCGTCTATATCGGCGTCGCGGAGGTCCGCCCGCTGGTCGTGGCCGACACGGAGCTCCGGGAGCCGGGCATGAAGCCGTTTTTCCTCGCGAGAATCCTCCTGAGGCCGCTGGAGAGATAGCATGTCGATCCTGGGCAAGATATTCACCAAGGGCAAGAAGGGCCTGACCGACCTGGGTCTCGAGGAGATCCGGGTCGAGGAGAAGCGGCTCGAGATCCGCGAGAACCAGCACCTCCGGCAGATCGACAAGTACGACAAGCTGCGCGAGGAGGTCTTCCACCAGGGCGCGAAGAACAAGTCCCCCGCGCGGCGCCGCATCTACGCCCGCCGCTTCGGCGACTATTCGCAGCGCATCTCGATGATCGAGCGCGAGCTCACCCGCGTCGTCAAGGAGCTCATGACGCTGACCCGCGTGCGCGGCATCCTCGAGCGCCAGCGCCAGGTCCCCGTCCAGAACGTCCTCCAGCGCATGAAGGAGGACGACCTGATCAAGCTCTCCGGCCTCCTCGAGGACGACAAGATCAGCGAGGAGGTCTACCTCCAGAAGCTCGACACGCTCCTGGGCGTCGTCAACGACCCCGCCTACGAGAGCACCGAGATCGGCAACGAGGGCATGGAGGTGCTCAAGACCTGGGAGCAGATGGACGAGGGCGAGCTGGAATTCGGCGAGGGCCTGAAGGAGGCGGTCGGCCGCGAGAAGGCCGGCGGCCAGAAGGAATCCAAGGAAGAAGTGAAGGAGACGGGCGACGCGGAGCCCGCATAGTATGGGTCTCATGGACTTTCTCGGAGTGAAGAAGAAGGAGCTCACGCTCGACCAGGTCAAGCGCGAGGAGATCAAGCTCGGGATCCGCGAGAGCCAGACGCTCGCGAAGCTCGAGAAGCTGGAGAAGGAGCGCGAGGACATTTTCGCCAAGGGGCTGAAGATCAAGTCCCCGCCGCGCCGGCGGCAGCTCGCGCGCCTCTACGAGATGAAGTCCTCCGGCGTGAAGATGATGGAGCGCGAGCTCGGCATCCTGTCGAAGGAGATCACCACGATCTCCGCCCTCAAGCTGGCCCTCGAGCGGCGCCAGACGGGCAAGGAGGGCGTCACCCGCATCCTCCAGCGCGTCGACGAGGCCAAGCTCATGGTCCTCCTCGAGGACGACAAGGTCAGCCAGGAGATGTACCTGGAGAAGCTCAACGGCGTCCTGTCGACCGTCACCGAAGGCGCCTCCCAGATCACCGAGGATCTCGGCAAGGAGGGCTCGGAGGTCATGGACGTGTGGCAGAAGATGGACGAGGGCGAGATCGACAGTTTCGCCGATGGCCTCAAGCTCGCGGACCGGGCGGTCCGCCAGAAGGAAAAACGCGACTCCGAGATGGAAGCCGAGTGAAGCTATGGAACTCGACGTCCAGGCGCCCCTGAAGCAGGCCCTTGCGAAAGCCAAGTCCTTCACCGAGGCGAAGGACTGGAGCAAGGCCGCCTCCGCCTACGAAAAGGCCGCGAACCTCATGTCGATGTGGGCCGAGCAGGCCCACGGGCGCGAGGCCGAGGAGCGCCGCAAGAAGATGGCCATCCAATACCGCCAGCTCGCGCAGAAACTCCGCTCGGGGGAGATCGCCGTCGAGCCCCCCCCGCCGTCCGGCGACGCGGTCCCGGACAAGGAGACCGCCTCCAAGACCGCCCAGGCCGGAGGCGAGATCAAGTCCATCGTCTCCAACCTCATGCACGCGTCGAAGATCACGTGGGACGATATCGGCGGCCTCGACGAGACCAAGAACGAGATCAAGTTCGCCCTCGGCATGACGCTCGCCCAACACCCGCCCGGGGTGAAGATCGACGCCTGGACGCGCATCCTCTTCTACGGCCCCCCGGGCACCGGGAAGACCCTGCTTGCGGCGGCGACGTCGAACGCGGTCAAGTCGACCGAGGGCGTCTCCAGCGTCTTCTACAACGTGAAGGTCTCCAGCATCCTCTCGAAGTACTTCGGCGAGAGCTCGAAGATCGTGAGCGAGCTCTACGGCACTGCGCGGGACACGTCGCCCTCGGTCGTGTTCCTCGACGAGTTCGAGTCGCTCGCCGGCCAGCGCGACTCCAGCGATTCCGGCGCCGAGCGGCGCATCCTCTCGACCCTGCTGTCGGAGCTCGACGGCATGGACTCGAAGGGGCGCCACGACCTTTATGTCCTCACGATCGCGGCGACCAACCGTCCGTGGGACCTCGACAACGCGGTGCTCTCGCGCTTCGAGAAGAAGATCCTCATCCCGCTGCCCGACGAGTCGACCCGCGAGCGCATCCTGCGGATCCATCTCGAGAAGAAGGGCTTCCCCGTCGAGGTCCCCTATGCGGACCTCGCGGCGATGACCGGCAACTACAGCGGCCGCGAAATCGAGCGCTTCTGCAAGGAGGTGACGACGGGCATGGTCGAGGAGGTCAACAAGAGCATCCCCGCCCTCGTCGACCAGGGACTGGACACCGTCAAGAAGTACAAGATCAAGGTCCGGCCGCTGACGAAGGCGGACTTCGACGCCGCCGCGAAGCTGATCCACCCGCAGACGACGCCGGAGGAGATGAAGAAGTACTACAACTGGAAAGAGAGCGCGGAGGAGCAATAAGGATGGGCATGTTCAAGTCGAAGGAAGAGAAGCGCATCGAGCGCGACATCGAGGTGCGCAAGGGCGTCAACTCGCTGAAGCGGAACATCCGCGATCTCGCCAAGCACGAGCTCTCGTACATCCAGAAGGCGAAGAAGGCCAAGAGGATCGGCGACAACTCGCAGTACGACTTCCTCAAGCGGCAGCTCAAGAAGACCGCCGGGCAGAGAAGGATGCGCGAGCGCCAGCTGCTCTCGATCGAGACCGCCGTCCAGATCAAGAACCAGGCGGAGAGCGACGCCGACTTCGCCAAGTCGATGGGCGCGGTCGCCAAGGCCGTCAGCGAGGTGTACGGCTCGGTCGACTTCGCCAAGACGCAGAAGAACTTCGAAAAGGCGATGATGCAGGCCGACACCCTGCAGCAGCAGATGGAGATCTTCCTCGAGATGACCCAGGAGCACGTCATGTCCGGCGAGGTCGAGGGCGAGGACCAGGTGGTCACGGACGCCGAGATCGACAAGATGCTTGACGAGGAGGTCGTCCACGAGGAGGGCGGCTCGCTGGACAAGGACATCGAGAAGGGCCTGAAGGACATCGCCGACGAACTGGACCGGGAGCGCTAGAGCATGGTCGAAAGCATCGTGATCATCGCTGTCCTGGGCCTCGGCGAGACGGCGCTTTGGGCAATCCCATCGCTTCTGAACCGCATCCTGGAGAAGCGGTAATGTCTGCAACCGGGTCCCCAAGCCCGCTGCGCTTCCTCCTGATCGGATGCGGTGTCCTGGTCGGACTCGTGGTCCTTGGGATGGCCGGCTGCGGCGGCATTCTGTTCTTCGTCTATAAGGGATCCGAAGGCATCGCGCGAACCGGAGCGGACTACCTGGCGGCGTCTCCGGAGATCCGGAAGGCCGCCGGCGCGCCCGTGGTCGCGACGCCGCGCTGGACGGGCTGGAGAGTGAACGTCGTCAACGACACGGGGGACGCCTTCTTTACCTACGACCTCGAGGGCCCGGGCGCCCGCGGCTATGCGGAGGCCCACCTGCGGAAAAGCGGCGGCGTTTGGACCGCCGTCGGCGGACGCTTCGTCGATGCGAAAGGCTCCAGCGGCGACGTCGTGATCGGATCCATGCCCGGGATGAGCCCGCCCCGCTGAACTATGCCCAAACCGTTCCTCATGGAGTCCTTCGAGAAGCACAAGGCGAAGGGGATCGCCCGCTTCCGCATGGGCGAGCTCGAGGAGGCCAAGTACCACTTCCTCAAGGCCGCCGAATACCTCCTCCAGCTCGCGAAGGAGAGCGAAGGCAAGCTCCAGGCCGCGCGCATGAAGCAGGCCCAGGAGCTCGTCACGCTCGCCAGGACCGTGAAGGAGCGCAAAGCGAAACTGCGCGAGAAGGCCGCGATCAGGGCGGGCGCGCCGGCGGACGAGGACAAGGACGGGATCCCGAAGGAGTGGACGCTCGCGGAAAAGCCGAAGCTGCGCTTCGACGACATCGCCGGCCTCGAGGACGTCAAGGAGCAGATCCGCGTCAAGATGATCCTGCCCTTCAACTATCCGGAGAAGGCGAAGACCTATAAGGTGAAGACCGGCGGCGGCATCCTCCTGTATGGCCCGCCGGGCACCGGGAAGACCATGATCGCCAAGGCCGTCGCCGGCGAGCTCGACGCGACCTTCTTCGCGATCGCCCCGTCCGAGATCCTCAACAAGTGGGTCGGCGAGAGCGAGAAGAACATCCGCAAGCTCTTCGACGCCGCCCGACAGAGCCAGAAGGCCGTGGTGTTCATCGACGAGGTCGAATCCCTGATCCCCAAGCGCCGCGACGCGGAGGCGGGCGGCGTGATGGCCCGCGTCGTCCCGCAGATCCTCGCCGAGCTCGACGGCTTCGAGGCGCGCGAGGGCCAGTCGGTCATGTTCCTCGGCGCGACGAACGAGCCGTGGAACATCGACTACGCGATGCTGCGGCCCGGCCGCCTCGACGAGAAGATCTATATCGGCCTCCCCGACCCGGCCGCGCGCCGCAGGATCCTCGAGCTCAACCTCCGGGGCATCCCGCTCACGGACGACGTCGACTTCGACGGACTCGCGTCGCGCCTCGAAGGATACAGCGGCGCCGATGTCGCCTATCTCTGCCGCAAGGTCGCCGAGCAGACGTTCCTCGAGTCGGTCGGCCGCCCCTCGGAACGACCGATCGCGGGGACCGACTTCGACCGCGTCCTGACGACGCTGCGCAGCTCGGTCGCCTCCTCCGACCTGGAGCGCTTCAGGAAATTCCGGACGGGCGACCGGTGAAAGCCCTCGCCTGGGCCGCCCTGCCCCTCGGCGCCCTGGTCGTCCTGCTCCTCTTCAATCTCGGCGAGACCGACTACTACGAGTTCGGGACGGAGACGCCTCCCCCGCCCGGGAACAACGTCGATCCCGAGGACGCCACCCTGGCCCGGGTCTTCCCCGACTTCAAGTATGTCCACGCCTGCCCGGGCTGCGGCGAGTGCGTCCACCGCTTCGAGAGCATCGAGAACCGCCGCGTCCTCACGCTCCACGACCACGACGGCTGGTACAAGGTCTTCTGGGCGGCGGACGAGGAGTACTACTACGTCGATCCCGTGCAGATGCTCGCCGACTGGGGCAGGAACCGGACCGCGGGCAAGCCCGCGGGAACGTGGACGATCCGTCTGAAGCTCGTTCCGCCGACCCACCCCCCCGGCGCCGCGCACGATTGCGGCCAGGTCCCCCAGGACATCCGGCTCATCTACACCATGGAATTCGCCGACAAGCCGATCGAGGAATCCACCCATTCGGGCGACGGGCCGCTCAAGATTCTGGCCACGTTTCCCTGGCTGATCATGAACTCCGGGAAGCTGGTCTGCCTGAACTGGCGGCTTTCCGGTCCGCCGACGGTCGACGTCGCCCCCTGCGCTTGCTCGCGCCCGTGAGACCGCACAACCCGGTGCCCCGCCCCGGCGTCTCATATAGGGTGATCATGCGGGCGCTTGCAGCGATCCTGTGCCTGGCCGGCGTCGCGTTGGGCGACGTGGTCCATCTCCGCAGCGGCGGGAAGATCGAAGGCAGGGTCACGGACAAGGGCACGACCCTCGAGATCGAGAACGCCAACGGCAAGGTCACGGTCGAGAAGGACCTCGTCGAGCGTATCGAGAAGAAGGACTACGTTCCGCCCAAGGGGGCGCTGCCGGCGAGGAAGCCGGTGAAGCTCGGCGCCCCGTATGCCCATCCCTTCTACGCCTTCAAGATCCTGCTGCCGGCCAAGTGGCAAAACGGCAAGGTCAACGGCCAGGCGGCAGCGAGCTTCTGGGGGCCGAAGGACCAGCTCTACCAGCCGCGCATGGACCTCTACTTCCAGGTCAGCAAGCGCGAGCTCCCCGAATTCGTCGCCGCCTACAAGGACGCGTTCCGGAAGGGGGTCCAGGACGTGACCTTCCTCTACGAGGAGGCGACGGCCGTCCGCGACAAGCAGGCCTACCAGTTCAGCGTCACGTTCACCGACGGCGATCTCCCCGTCGTCCAGCAGGCGCTCTTCATGTTCATCGCCGACGGCGACCGCAAGTACGTGCTCGGCTTCAACACCAGCCAGGCCTGGTTCGACCGCTATTATCCCGCGGTCGACGCCTCGATGCGCTCGTTCCGGATCTATCCGATGCCGACGCTGTCCGCCGAGGACAAGCGGCGCTTCCTGACGCGCTACCAGAGCGGCGAGCAGTACTACAAGGAGAGCAAGTTCTCGGACGCGCTCGGGGATTTCCAGGCGGCCGCCCAGATCTGCCCGGACTTCGCCGACCTGCATTCGACCATCGCGACCCTGAACATGAAGCTCTCGCGCTACCCCGACGCCGAGGCGGCCTACCGCCGGGCGGTCGAGGTCGATCCCGACGACGCCGGCCACCCCTACAACCTCGGCGTCTGCCTGCTCAAGCAATCGAAGAGCGAGGCGGCGATCGAGGCGCTGAAGAAGTCGATCGCGCTGGACGGCAGCTTCGAGCCCGCGCTGACGAACCTCGGCGCCGCGTATCTCGGCAAGGACCAGAACGAGGCCGCCCGACAGGCCCTGGAGAAGGCCATCGTCGCCGATCCGGAAAGCGCCCTCGCCCACTACAACCTGGGCCTGGCCCTCGAGCGGCTCGACCGGAAGAAGGACGCCGAACGGCAGTATAAGGAGGCGCTCTCGGCCGACCCGAAGCACGAGGACGCCCAGAATGCCCTGGACCGGCTCAAACCCCGGAAATAACGCCCCCTTCACGAACCCCCAGCATCTTTTCAGGACAATTCACGGGGGTTCTTGATATCCTGCTCGGCGACCCGGACGTCCCGGTGAACCCCCATCAGGAAGAGGCTCCCATGACGCCCTCGTTTCCGATCCTCGACTTCATCCTCCGGAACTACAAGAACTTCAACGCCCGCGCCACGCGCGACGCCACCCTGTCGTACTGGCGCCACATCGAAGGGGGCGGGAAGATGTTCTGGGCCGTCGCCGGGGCCATGTCCTCCGCGCAGCTCGGCATCGGGATGGCCCCGGCCATCCGCGAAGGCCTGATCCACGGCCTGTCCGTCACCGGAGCCAACCTCGAGGAGTCCCTCTTCCGCCTGGTCGCCCATCACAGCTACAAGGACTTCCCCGAGTACCGCTACTTCCGCAAGAGCGACGACACCAAGATCCTCGAGGACCGGATGCGCCGGGTCACCGACACGAGCATCCCCGAGGACGAGGCCTTCCGCTCCGTCGAGAAGATCATCGTCCCGATGTGGAAGGAGGCGACGGAGAAGAAGGAGCGCCGCTTCTGGAACGAGTACTTCTACGACCTGATCCAGGCCATCCCCGCGAAGCAGCACGAGGGCGTCGCCGAGGAATGCTGGCTGCTCGCCGCGGCGAAGGCGAATCTGCCGATCGTCGTGCCGGGCTATGAGGATTCAACGTTCGGCAACATCTTCGCGTCGTACGTGAAGACCGGCGAGTGCAGCGCGTCGATCGCGAAGTCCGGCATCGAGGGCATGGCGCGCTTCTACGACGACTACGCGTTGATGTCGAAGGGCAAGGGCGTGGGCTTCTTCCAGATCGGCGGCGGCATCGCGGGCGACTTCCCCATCTGCGTGGTCCCGTCGATCAAGTACGACCTCCAGAAGCCGGTGCGGCCCTGGGCGTACTTCTGCCAGATCTCGGACTCGACGACGTCGTACGGCTCCTACTCCGGCGCGACGCCCAACGAGAAGATCACGTGGGACAAGCTGACGGAAGACACGCCGATGTTCGTGATCGAGTCTGACGCGACGATCGTGGTGCCGCTGATGCTGCAGGCGCTGCTGGAGTGCAAGCGCGACCCGGCCGGGGCCAAGGCCGTGATCAAGAAATACGCGCCTTGAGGGATCCGGACGCCAAGACCCGGAGACCCCGAGCGGACGCCCTTCCGGCCGCGGGTCTGTATCGAAGCCCCCTGCTTTTCACCCGCGTTACGGGGGTGGGCCGCAGGGTTTTGGATCCCCGGCGGTGGTATCCGCGACAAGGCGTCCTGTCATCACCAAGGGCGAGGCGGCCGCGATCGCGACGGCTTCCGCCACGGTATCGCAGGTACAGACCACGACGGTCGTGCTTGGCCGTTCCTCCGGGCTTTCCAACGGAATTCCAATCCTCTTCATCCCTCCCTGGCGGGCATGATCCTTCCACCAGGAGACCTGCTGTCCTTCGGTCCCTGTCACACCGGGGGACCTGAGTGGAATCCTGAGAGCGGGAAGATGCTCGTGCGGCGAGAAAACCGATGACGGGGATCGCGGGCATCGCGTAGAGTTGGTAGAGAATTCCAGCCGGGGGAGGAAGTCATGCTCGCTAAGAAATGTCCCAAGTGCGGCGCGGTCTGGTACACCGAACTTCCGAAGTGCGCCTTCTGCGGTGTCGAGGGGGTGGAGCAGCCGTCGTCCACCCACACCGGACGACTGCCCGAGAAGCCCGCTGCCGCGCCCGCGCCGGTCGAGGCCGCGGTGGCCGTGGTCGAGGCGCCGCCCCTCCCGCTGGCTGCCGCCGAAGCCACCCGGGCCGCCGAGCCGAGCCCGGAGCCGAAACCCGTCGCGGCGGAGATCGTCGAACCCGCCCGCCTGCCGCCCGAACCCGGCTTGATGTCCTTGTCCGCCGCCGAAAGGCGGCCCGATCCTCGGACGCTTCCCCCGGCCCCGAAGGTCCCGTCCGCGAAAGCCCCCGGGATATGCGCGGGTCTCGCCCTGGCCGCCTGCGCGGTGATGCCGCTCCCGTCGTTTCTTCAGGTGGAGCGGATTCCGGGCATCCTCCTCCTGATCGCCCTGGCGATCCTGATCCCCTTCGCGCCCCTTGCCTGGACCCTCGGCCGGCGCTACGAGGACCGCTGCATCGACCTGGGATTCAGACCGGCCCCCGCGGGCCGCACGGGGCGTTTGATGGGCATGATCGTGACGTTCCTGATGGCGGTCGAGGCTTCGGCGCTCCTGGTCCTGACTGCCCTTCGGCGGATGTGAGCCGCCGATATCCGGGCCGGGTCCGTTCCCCCTTGCTTCCCCGCGGCATCTTCATTCCAATGGAAGCCAAGGGTCGGGGGTGTCGAACCGTGAACGCCTTCCTCGTCGGGATTCTGTTCGTCCTGGGCAGCCCCCGCCGCGCCCCCCCCGGAGCCTTCTCCCTGACCTCCCCCGCCAACAGCGCGACCAGCGTGTCGCGGCTGCCGACGCTGACCTGGACCGCCTCGTCCGGCGCCGCGACCTACACCCTTGAGGCTGCGAGCGACGTGGGCTTCACGAACATCCTCCTGTCCCAGGTGGGCATCGTCACGACCAGCTATACGCCGGGCGCGCCCGTGGCTCTGGGCGTCACGATCTTCTGGCGGGTGACGGCGGTCAGCGCCGGCGGCACCACGCTGGCGACCGAGCTCCGTTCTCGTTTACGATCCTGACCCTGGCGCCCGTAGCCTTCGTGCTGACGGCTCCGGCCGGCGCCGCAACCGGGCTGGCGCTGCAGCCGACCTTCACCTGGGCGGCGTCGATCGGCGCAGTCACCTCTACGCTCGAGGTCGCGAGTGATCCGGGATTTTCGGCCATCGTCACGACGCAGGCGGGCCTGGTGACGACGAGCTTCACGCCGGGGGTGCCGCTGACGGGCGGCACGAACTGTTACTGGCGCGTGACGGCCGTCAACGGCTCGGGCACCACGGTGGCGACCGGTGCGCCGTTCAGATTCACGACGCGCTCCTCCGAATCCGGAGGAAACGGCGGCAACGGGGGCAACGGCTTCACCGGCTCCAGCGGCACCTGCGGCCTGCTCCGGCGCCGACGTCCCAGAGCGTAACCCTACCGATCCGGTTTGTCCTCGGCCGACAGCGTGATCGGGATCGTCATCGACAGCACGAGCGTGTCCAGGACGGCGCTGAAGGGCTGATCGAGCAGGCCGAGGGTCACCAGCGGGAACGAATACTCCGGCGGACGCGCATTCGGCAGGTAGAGGTTGTCGATCAGGTTGCAGTCGGTCCACACTCCGCCGGTGATCCGCTGGTTCGCGGCGAGATCGCCGATGGTCCCGCAGCCGCCCAGCAGCAGGGCGAGGCCCAGGGAGACCGTGGCGAAGCGCATCTTCGAAGGCGGAAGTCGGGCGGCCCTGTTCTCCCTATCGCTTCTCGGTCGCCGGATCCACCACTACGATCATCGTCTCGTCGAACGTCACGACGATCTTCCGGCCGGCCTTGAGCTGGGACATCACGGACGCATCCTGGACTTTCAGAAAGATCTGACCGTCGAGCGGGCCCTTCAGCGTGACCGTCCCCGCCGTGGCGTTGACCGCGTCGATCTCGACCACCGTGCGCAGCGTGCGCAGCATCGTGCCGCCGGGCGACTGGTTCGCGGGGCGCCGGTCGATCATCTCGGACAGCACCAGCGGGGCCTTGGCCTCCTCCGCCGTGGGCTCCCGCAGCTCGGCGACCGCGGCGACGTGGTAGTCGACTAGGAGCGTGTCCCCCGCGTGGATTTCCGACAGGCGCTTCACCTCAGGCGTGACGCTGTAGGTCCCGACCCGCCCCCCGGTGCCGCGCAGCGTGACCTTGCGGTTGGCGACGTCGACGGCGTCGATGGCGAGCACGGCTTTCAGCGTCGCGGCCTCCCCGACGGCCTTCACGACGGGACCCCCCGCCGGATCCCGGGGCGCCGGAGCATCGGAACAGGCCGACAGAAGGGCCAGCGCCAGGATGAGGGGAAGCGGATATCGGTTCATGGGGACCTCCGGGGAGTACGCGACAGGAGGCGCTGCGCGCGACATGCAAAGCGGGCGAGCCGCCCTTGAAAACCGGATTCATGGGCCCTGGAGGGGCCCCTCTCCGACCGGTTGAAATATTGGGGACCTCGAATCGCAAGTATGCTATTCAATAGTCCGTTCGTTCAGAGGATGGGCCCCGTTGAGAGAGATCTTCATCGGAAGCAGCAAGGAAGGCCTCGAGCAGGCGATGCAGGTGGCCGACGTGCTGTCGGAAGTCCAGGACGTCAAGCCCCTGCTCTGGACGGAGTGCTTCAAGCTCGGCGACATCACCTTTCTGAGCATCGAGAACCTGGCGCGCCGGGTCGCCGGCGCCGTCTTCCTGGCCACCCCGGACGATGACTCCGTCATCCGGGAGCAGCGGGTCAGGACGCCCCGGGCGAACGTGCTGTTCGAGTACGGCTATCTCTCCGCCATGCTGACGCGCAGCCGGGTTGCCCTCTGCCGCTACACCACGGCGGAACTGCCGTCCGACTTCGCGGGCGTGACCTATGTCCCCATGGGACCCTTCGAGATCGACAAGCCCCTCGACCCGCAGACCAGGACCCGATTGAAATCCTGGGCGGCCGGGCTTCCCGCCATCCAAGCCGGGTTCTCGCCGACGTGCCAGCTGCACGGCTATTCGGGATCCTGGAAAGCGGAGATTGTCTACGAGGTGTACCGCCGCATTCCCCTCAAGACGCCGGACTATGCCATCATCAACGGATCGATGCTTCTGCAGATTCCGCCGGACGGACAGGGCGGAAGCGGCTGCATCACCGGCACGCTGCAGGTTCAGGTCGGTGCCTGCTACGCGGAATTCGAGATCTGCGACCTGGTGGTTGAGGCCAGGGTCTCCGTCGACGGAAACATGCAGCTCCGAAACACGATCCAGACGCGGCAGCTCCTTAAACTGGAAGGGGAGCCTCCGCAGAGGGACGGGTTCCAGCCCGAGTTTCGGGGCGCGCGGGAGATCCACGCGTTCATCCATTGTCCGCCGGACGAGCCCGGCGTCCTGCGCGGCCGCTTCTCCAGCGACGTCGGGGGCAACGTCTACTCCAAGGCATCCGGAAAGTGGACCCGGTAGCATCCAAGAGGAATCCAGCCCCCATGCCATCCCCGGTTCCAAATCCGGACCCGGAGTGCTATCTTGCACCCCCATGATGATGGCCGACCAGATCCTGACCATCCTCGACGCGTGCTGCGGGACCTTCAGCTTCCCCATGCTCGACAACGGCTATATCTACCTCGCCGCAACGCGGCTCTCGCTGTACCGGTCGCCTGAGGACTGGGCCCTGGCCATCGAAGTCTTCGGGTACTCCCCAAGAGCAGGTACTCCCGATGTGACCGTCCACACCTTCGCCAGCCGGCTCCGGGATCGCAACAAACCCAATCAGTACGCGAACCGGGCGGCCTACGAAGCTTACCTGCGCGACAATCCCCACAACGAGTCCCGCCCCTTCTTCCCCCTCGGGGACGACGACTGGCAGGACGAGGAGGACCCCGAGATCGTCTCCCGCGACGCGATGCAGGTTACCGTGCGCGGCAAGCCGATCCAGCTGCCCTCCCTTACGGAGCTGGCGCGCCATGGGATCGAGCTCTCCGAGCGTCCGCGTCTCACCGTCTTCGAGCTCGCCCGCTATCTCGCGGCGGTGGTTCCGCAGGACGTGCTGGCCACGCCGAAGGAGCGCCGCGTCAGCGTGTTCCCGGAGTTGAAAGAGCTCCTGGTCCTGAAGCAGTGGAACCACCCGGATGTCGGGGAGGACGAACGCCCCAGCGGCTCCAGAACCTTCCAGCAGCTGGCGCGCGTGCTCGAGACCGGCGACGTGAGCCTTTACCGGCCGACGGACAAGCCGAACTCCCATTGGGCGCACTGGCCGGAAGGCGGGACGCTGTGACCCCTCCCCACGCTTCCCCCCTGAGGGCTTTCCTCACCCTGGCTCTGCTGTTGCCGGCGCTGCTCCGGACCGGCGAAGCCCAGGATTCCCGGTTGCGCGTCGACGTCGACGCGAGCCGCGTGCTCTTCCTCGGCAACAGCATCACGCGACACGGACCCGCGCCGAAGATCGGCTGGAACGACGACTGGGGAATGGCTGCGAGCGCCCTGGAAAAAGACTATGTCCACGTCGTCGTCGCCGGTCTGGCCCAATGCACCGGCAAGAAACCCGATTTCAGGTTTGCGAACATCGCCGACTTCGAGCGGAACCTCGCGACGTACGACGTCGACGCGAAGTTGAAAGCCGAATTCGAGTTCAAGCCGACGCTCGTCATCGTCGCCATCGGGGAGAACGTCGCGGCGCCGCAGACCGACGACGCGAAGGCGCAGCTCAAGTCGGGTCTCGCCAGATTGTTGGCCGCGGCGAAAGGCTCCGGCGGGAAGCCGACGATCGTCGTCCGCAGCTGCTTCTGGGCGGATGAGGCCAAGGACGGGATCCTCAAGCAGGCCTGCGCGGAGGCTGGCGGGATCTGGGTCGACATCGCTGCGCTGGGGAAGGACGAATCCAACTACGCGCGGTCGGAGCGCAAGTTCGAGCACGCGGGCGTCGCGGCGCATCCCGGCGACAAGGGGATGAAGGCGATCGCGGCTGCGATCCTCGCGACCCTGCAAGGTCCTGCGAAGTAGCGGGACCGGGTCGCGCCCGCCGCCAACCCTGATCTTCCGCCGATCCCCCGGAAATCCCGATTCGGGCACAAGAATCGGATAGAGCGGAGCGCCGGGCGCCGCTATTCTGGCGGACGTGAAGAACAGCGACCGGCTGCGCGCCTTCCAGCAGCGCGATCCCGCCTATGACGGCGTCTTCGTCGTCGGCGTCGTCACGACCGGCATCTACTGCCGGCCGAGCTGCCCGTCCCGCCGCGCGAAGCCGGAGAACCTCGTGTTTTTCCGCTCGCCGGCCGACGCCGTCCGCGACGGCTTCCGCGCCTGCAAGCGCTGCAGGCCCGGCCGGCCGGCCGCGCCCGGAGGCGTCCTTGCCGCCTGCGACTACATCGCCCGGCATCTCGAGGAGCCGATCCGCCTCGACGCCCTCGCTCGTCACACCGGAAGGAGCCCCTTCCACCTGCAGCGCCTCTTCAAGCGCAGCCTCGGCGTCTCGCCGAAGCAGTATGCCCGTCGGCTCCGCTTCGGCCGGCTCGCCGCCGCGCTCCGGAACGGCCGCGCCGTCGCCCCCGCCCTCCATGCCGCGGGCTTCGGCTCGTCCAGCAGACTCTATGAACGCTCGTCCACCCACCTGGGAATGACCCCCGCCACCCTCGCACGGAAAGGAGCCGGCATGAACATCGCCTACGACCTTCTGGATACCCCGCTGGGAAAGGTCCTGATCGCCGCCACCCCGGCGGGCATCTGCGCCGTCGAGATCGGCGACCGGGAACGCGTCCTCGTGGCCGAGCTGCGCTCGGATTTTCCCTCGGCCCGCATCGAGCGGTCGCCCTCGCTGCTCCGCTTCGCCAAAGCGCGGCTCCTCGAGTTCTTCCGGGGCGGCGACCCCCACCTGCCGCTGGACATCCGCGCGACCGCGTTCCAGGCCCGCGTCTGGGAGTCGCTGCGGGCGATCCCCAGCGGCGAGACGCGGACCTACAAGGAGGTGGCGAAGGCGATCGGACGTGCGCGCTCGGTCCGGGCCGTGGCCCGGGCCTGCGCGACGAACCTGATCTCGCTGCTCATTCCCTGCCACCGGGTCATCGGCTCCGACGGCGGCCTCCGGGGATACCGCTGGGGAATCAAGAAGAAGCGCGCCCTGCTGGAGCGGGAGCGGATCAGTGCCGGAGCCCGCGCTCGATCCGCGGGTCGGGGATGAGCCAGATCAGCGCGACGGTGACATAAAGGGCCACGGAGATCCAGGGCCGGACGTAGGCCAGCGGCAGCGCCGCGACGTAACAGAGGACGGAGACCTTCCCCTTTCTGTCCCGGCCCACGGCCGCCTTCAGCTTCGATTCCGTCCCCTGGGCCGCGATGATCGCGTACTGCAGGATCGTGAAGGCGATCGCCGCGCAAAGCAGGACGCCCCCGTACAGCGACGTCGGCAGCGGGGCCACGTGGTTCTCCCCCATCCAGTCCGTCGCGAACGGGATCAGCGAAAGCCAGAACAGCAGGTGCAGGTTCGCCCAGAGGATCTTCCCGTTGATGTGATCGCAGGCGTGGAGCAGATGGTGGTGGTTGTTCCAGTAGATCCCGATGAAGACGAAGCTGAGCACGTAAGAGCAGAAGATCGGCAGCAAGGGTCGCAGCGCTTCGAACTCGTGCCCATGCGGAGCCTTCAGCTCCAGCACCATGATGGTGATCAAGACCGCGATCACCCCGTCGCTGAAGGCCTCCATCCGGGTCTTCGTCACTCCGCCCACCATACCACAGGACCCCTCCCTTGCGCCCTCTTCCCCTGTTTGCTACCTTGTTCCGCCTATGATCGACCTGGATACCATCGTTTCGCTGTGCAAGCGCCGCGGCTTCATCTTCCAATCCAGCGAGATCTACGGTGGCCTGGGCTCCGCGTGGGACTACGGCCCGCTCGGCGTCGAGCTCAAGCGCAACGTCAAGAATCTCTGGTGGCGCGAGAACATCCAGACCCGGGACGATATGGTCGGCCTCGACGCCGCCATCACCATGCACCCCATGGTGTGGAAGGCCAGCGGCCACGCCGACAACTTCGCCGACCCCTTCACGACCTGCAAGGACTGCGAGAAGAACTACCGCGCCGACCACGCCGACGGCCTCGCGCGCAACACCAAGTGGTTCCTCGCCATCGCGAAACTGCCCGAGACCCCGTCGGCCCAGAAGAACGGCTTCGCCAAGGCGCTCCAGAACTGGGCGCAGTCGGACGGCAAGAAGATGGCGCCGAACCTAGCCGTCGTGAAAGATCCGTCCCTGGCGGCGTCGATCGACCCGGCCACGCTGAAGGGAGACCAGGCGGCGCGGCCGCTCGCCACGAAGGATGCGGGCTTCCCCGTGCCCTGCCCGAACTGCGGCGGCCGCCTCGCGGAGCCCAAGCCCGCGAACCTGATGCTGACGACCGTGCTGGGCCCCGTCGAGGCGACCGGCACCAAGGTCTACCTCCGCCCCGAGACCGCGCAAGGCATCTTCGTCAACTTCGACAACGTCCTCCAATCCTCGCGCAAGAAGCTGCCGTTCGGCATCGGCCAGGTCGGCAAAAGCTTCCGCAACGAGATCACGCCCGGCAACTTCACGTTCCGCACGCGCGAGTTCGAGCAGATGGAGATCGAGTACTTCTGCAAGCCGGGCACCGAGGACGGACACTACGACAAGTGGGTGCAGTCGCGCTTCGACTGGTACGTGAAGTACGGCATCAAGAAGGAAAACCTCCGGACGCGCGACCACGACCTGGACACGCTCAAGCTGAAGGACGGGTCGACGCTCAAAGCCAAGTGTTTCGACCGCGGCGACCACTACCAGTGCATTGCACGCGGCATGGACAGGAAAGTGCCGAAGTCGGAGGTCGAGTCCTTCGAGCGCGGCGAGCTGGCGCACTATGCGAAGGCCTGCACGGACGTCGAGTACCTGTTCCCGATGGGCTGGAGCGAACTCGAAGGCATCGCCAGCCGCACCGATTACGATCTGACCCAGCACTCGAAGTTCTCGGGCAAGACGCTCGACTACTTCGACGAGGAGACGAAAACGCGCTTTGTCCCTTATGTCGTGGAGCCCGCGGCCGGAGCCGACCGGGCGGCCCTCGCGTTTCTCGTCGATGCCTATCGCGAGGAAGAGGTCAAGGGCGAGAAGCGCGTCGTGCTCGGCTTCCATCCCGAGGTCGCGCCGATCAAGGTCGCGGTGCTGCCCCTGCTCAAGAAGAACGACAAGATCGTGGCGACCGCGAAGGAGATCGTCGCCCGCCTGCGCCAGCGCTGGTTCTCCGTCTACGACGACACGGCGGCGATCGGCAAGCTGTACCGCCGCCAGGACGAGGTGGGCACGCCCTTCTGCTTCACGGTCGACGTCCAGACGGTGGGCGACGAGCAGGCCGCGCCGGACCACAAGGTCACGATCCGCGAGCGCGACTCGATGCAGCAGATCCGCGTCCCGATCGCCGATCTGGAAGCGATCCTGCCCGAGCTCATGGCGGGCAGATGGTCCGACGTCGCCAAGCGCCATCCCGCCCAGCAGGCCCCCTCGGCCGACTGAACTTCAGCCTCCCGACTCCGACGCGAGGGTGCTCCTAAGCGATCCATCCGCCCACCCCCTTCGGTTCCTGGGAGTGTCCGGCAGCCAGCTCGGGGTCGAGTTCAGCGTGGGAGACATCGTCCGCATCGAATACTCCGGGACGTCCTACCAGGGGTCTGTGGCTTTTCCGGCCGTCTATAGCGGTTTTCAATAGCCCGTCCAAACGGCCGTTCTGACCCTCTCCAGGCCATTTTCCCTTCCTGAATCCATGGGATTTTCGCGATCTACCCCCATTTGCCCTTAGAAAAGTCTCCTCTGGTGGGGTTCGTCGTCTTTGGAAGGAGGCGGTGGATCTGCTGGAAGCAGACTCGGGCGGGCTGTGTCGAGCCACTCCAGGACCTGGGTCCGGAAGCCCTCGACCGCTTCCGCGAGCTCCCGAAGCGACTTCTTCAAGGTCGCCGGGGACTTTCCCAAGCTCTTCTTCCGGCTCGGGTCGTCGGCTTTCAGGAAAATGGCCGCGGCCTCCCGGCCTTCGGGACCAAACAGCGTCGCTAACGCGTCAAACGTCTCCTTCGGCGCCCTCGGCGGCACCGTGTCGTATCCCGACGCCCGCAGCACGATGGTCGCGAGCCCGAGCGACGCGGCCGATGCGGCCCGGTACCGCGTCGCCAAGTCAGCGGCGGGATCTGCGGACCGAGCGGCTTCATGGAGGGCTTGGTGGAGCAATTCGGCGATTTCCCGGGGGCTGGACGATCGCTCGAGGTAGGCCGGGACGGCTTTCCAGCGGTGCTGGCCGGGGACCTTGACCAGCCGGGTCGAGGCGAGCCGGGGATGGCTGCTCATAGATAGATGAGAAGAACTCTGTCCTCCGATCCTAATCGGGAACGCATCGTCGGGTAAGATTTATTATCGCTGGCTGATCCATGGGCGAGAATTGCCTTTCTCGCAGATTGCGCTCAAAAAAACCACCCCCGCCGGCCGATCGATCTTCCATGAAACAGTGGTGGACGTCCTGGGGGAGGACGTGGAGAGCATGGTTGTGGAGCAGGCTTCCCGGGATCGGATTCTGGACCGGATCCGCTCGGTGGAGGGATAGACGACCTGGGACCGTCGCCGGAAGTTCCGTGACCGCATCGAGCGCTTGCCCGACGTCGTGCGACGCCGTCTCAGAAGGGGAGCTGTCGATGAGGGACACGCTTTCTGCTGCCCCGCGACTTGCGGGTCGCCGGTTTGCCTTTCCCGTCCCCTATCGAAGGACCTGGAGCAGATTGCTGTACTGATCCGTCCAGATCCGCGGCGTCGCCTTTCCCGCGCCGGCGGGCTGTCCCGCCTCGCGGATCCGGGGCCGCTCCAGAAGGGCGCGGTCGGCGCTGACCAGGATCCAGCGCGCGTCCATGATCCCCCGCTCCGCGTCCTCCGACGTATGGATCTCCCAGGCCGCCCGGCCGATCGTCCCGGCCAGGGCCGCGACGAGCGGGGCGAGGTCCAGGTGCCGCGTGCTGACGTGCAGGGCCAGCACGCCCGCGGGAGTCAGCCGGCGGGCGTACAGGTCGAAGCATTCCTGCGTCAACAGATGCACCGGGATGGCGTCGCTCGAGAAGGCATCCACGACCAGCACGTCGAAGGGCGCCTCCGCCGTCTCCCGCCCGAGCGACAGGCGGGCGTCGCCAGGGACGATCTCGATCGCGGCGGTACTGTCTTCCAGAAACGTGAATTCGCTGCGCGCCACCTGGATCACCTGGGGATCGAGCTCGTAGAAGCGGATCACGTCGCCGGGCCGGCCGTAGGCCGCCAGGATGCCGGCGCCCAAGCCCACGATGCCCATCCGCCGGGGAGGCTCCGCGGACAGCTCGTCGAGCAGGATGCCGATGCCGCAGCGGTGGGCATAGTAGGCGGTCGGCATCCGGCGCCGCTCCGGGTCGCGGAACTGCTGGCCGTGGCGCGTCCCGCCCGAGGTCAGGAAGCGGATGGTTCCCCTGCCGTCCGGATCGGGAAGATCGGCGACGCGGAGGATGCCGTAGAAATTCCGCAGCTCCCGCAGGTCGGGGCGGGTGCGTTGGAGCAGCCGCATGCCGAAGACCAGGCCGATGAGGCCCACGACGGCGACGATCCACAGGTGCATCGGGCTCCACATCCGGCGGCCCGCGATGATGTTGGCGGGATCCGTCAGGACGAACCCCGCCGCGAGGACGCCGCAGGCGATCAGCCCGACGTACAGTTCGTCGAAGCCGCGGAAGAGCAGCGGCGCGAGCACCCCCACAAAGACGCCGCCGAGGGCGCCGCCCAGCGAGATCATCAGGTAATAGGCCGTCAGGTGGCGCGCGGCCGGGCGCCGGGACGCGAGTTCGCCGTGGCAGAAGAGGCAGCAGACGAAGAGACCGGCGGAATACACCCCCACGCCGTAGAGGATCCCGACCCGCGGCCCCAGGGCCAGCGCCGACGTCAGAAGGATCAGCGCCAGGACCAGGACGGGCAGGCACCACGACCTGGAGTACCATCGGTCGTTCTCGAACGGGAGGATGAAGGAGAGGAGATAGAGGGCGAGGGGGAGCACCCAGAGGAACGGGACGACGGCGACTTCCTGGCACATCTGGGCGGTCACGGCGAGGAGCAGGGTGCTCGCGCAGGCGGGAAGCGCGAGCCAGAGCAGACGCCGGCTCCAGGACGGGGAGTCCGGGTCCGGCGCCACGGCGGCGGGCGGAAGGGCCCCGCCGGCCCCTGAGATCCAGAGGACCCGGACGCAGTTCGCGGAAAGCAGGGCGAAGAGACCGAAGGCCGCAGACCAGGCGAGCCCCTGCTGGCGGGACGTCAGCCAAGGCTCGATCATGACGGGATAGCTGATCAGGGCGAGCAGCGAGCCGGCGTTCGAGAGCGCATAAAGGCGGTAGGGGGAGCTGTCGCGGCCGGCGACGGACCAGGCCTGGAGCAGGGGCGAACTCGCGCTCAGCAGCAGGTACGGCGCGGCGACGCAGCGGACGAGGAGGAGCAGGATCGCCAGCACGGGCGCCTCCGGCCCGCCGGCGGGAATCCGGTAGACCGGCGTGATCGGCAGGGTGGCGAGCGCCGCGGCCAGGAGGAACAGGTATAGGATCCCCTGCGTCCTCGGCTTCAGCCGACGCACGGAGGCGTGGGCGTAGGCGTAGCCCGCCAGGAGCAGCGACTGGAAGAACAGCATGCAGGTGGTCCAAACGGCCGGGGCTCCTCCGAACCAGGGCAGGATCGCCTTGGCGAGGATCGGTTGCACCTGGAAGAGCAGGAAGGCGCCCAGGAAGATCGCCCCGGCGTACGCCAGGGTCGCGCGCCGGTCGGAGGCTTGCTCGGAGGTCATGACGCGTAGCGTCCCCGTCTATCCTTGAAGCGTGGCGACGGCGACATCGCCGTCCGTGGTGTAGCGATTGACGTCGCTCGCCGTCAGGTGATCGCCGGCGTGATGCATCTTGACGGCCCCGATCTCCCCGCCCTTCTCCAGCTCCGCCATGACGAAGTCGCGTTCGGCATCGGTATCGGAGTCGGTCGCGTGGGTGATCTTGAAGGTGATGCGCGTCAGGCCGAGGCCGGTATCCCGGGTGCCCGCCCCCACCCATATCACGGGCTCGTCCTCCGTCGGCCGCTTCCGATTGTGCCAGAAGTCGGCGGTGCCCACGGTGGCGGCGGCGTCGGCGCTGCTGACCGCCCAGAACCGGATGTGATGCCGTTTGCGCGGGCTGTCGTCGATCGCCTTCTGGAAGCCAAGGTCCTGTCCCCGTCCGAACAGGAAGAGGGTGCTGAACGGGGCCGTCGGGTAGGGGGTATTGAACAGGAACGCCTTCGCCATGCGCCAGGAGCTGGCGATGCCCAGGGCATCCGCCCCGCACCAGCCGGCCTTCGCGAAGGAGGCGCGGAGCTGCTTTGCGGAACCGATGAGCGCGACGTTGACGGGGTCGCCCGGCAGGCCGTCGCCCGTGACCGTGAAGCGGGGCACGCGCCGGTGCAGCAGGATCCGGAGTCCCATGCGGACCGCGAGCGGGAGGACGACGTAGGCCGCCAAGCCATAGGTCGCGCTCAGCGCCAGGATCAGCGGCAGCCGGTGATCGACTCGCTTGAAGATGACGACGACGATCACCCAGACGCTGAGAACGCCCAGCCCCAGGATCGCCAGGCGCTGCAGCAGCCGAAGCAGAGATCTCACCGGTAAGGGTCAGCTTATCATCACCGCCCCGAGGCGTCCGGGCTATTCGCGGCCAGGGGGAACAGGCCCGGCTGGTCCTTGAGGCGCGACCGAGGAAAATCCTCGATCCGGGATCATTTGGCAATTCACATTTTCAGCACTATACTTCCCTTCAATGGCGCAGCTCGTGGTCATCGACGGGAAGAGCATGGGCAGCAGCCTCGTCCTCCAGGACGGCACCACCCTCGGACGCCTCCCGGAGAACGGCATCGCCCTCCCCGACGCCAGCGTCTCCGACTGCCACGCGACCATCGCCCACGGAGCCGCCGGATGGATCATCACCCGCGCCTCCCCGGAGTCGCGCCTCGCCGTCAACGGGAAGGACGTTGCCGAGCAGGTGCTCCAGCACGGCGATGTCCTCACGCTCGGACAGATGACCCTCGTCTTCAACGACGAAGCCCTCCCCTCCCTCGCCAAGCTGCCCGGACCGGCGCTCGACGCCGACCCGTCGCGCTTCGTCTACCGCCGCCGCCACGTCGAACACGCGGAGGATGCGGTCACCACGATCCGCAAGGGCAAGCGGGCGGGCGAATTCCTGGAGACCCTTTACAAGGTCGGCGCCGACCTCAACGCGTCGACCCGCCTCAGCGACCTGACCGACCGCCTGCTCACCCACCTCGTCCACACGTTCAAGGCCGACCGGGTCTTCCTGCTCCTCCAGGACCCCCGCGGCCAGCTCGTGGTGCGCGACGAGCGCATCAACGAGACGAGCAAGAAGAAGGGGTCGACCAAGCTCTCGAAGACCATGCTCGCGGAGACCGTGGGCCGCCGCGAAGCGATTCGCGTTGAGGACGCGCTGGCCGATACCCGCGTCATGAACGTCGACTCGATCCGGCAGATGCACATCCAGTCGGCGCTCACCGCCCCCATGATCAAGGGCGAGCGCATCATCGGCGCGATCCTGCTCGACACCGTCAGCCTCAAGCGACCCTGGAACGACGAGGACCTGCACCTGCTCGACGCCATCGCCGCCCAGGCCGCGTCGGCGATCGAGGTGCTCCAGCAGCTGGACCGCGAGGTCCTCTTCGGCAAACTCCTCCTCCGTCTCGGGGAAAGCGCGCGCCGGCTGACCTCGTCGCTGTCCGCGGAAGTCGTCCTCAACGAGGCGGTGACCCAGGCGTGCGCCATCTTCGACTGCACGCGCGCGTCCGTGCTGCTGGCCGACGCGGCCGGCAGCCACCTGACCGTCCACGCGTCCAATTGCATCGACCGCGCCCTGTGGCCGACCGTCAAAATCCTCCCCGGTCAGGGATTTGCGGGCCGCGTCTTCCAGGAGGGCCGGAGCCTCCTGTCCGCGGACGCCCCGGCGGGCAGCGAGCGCGGCTACCAGACCTCCTCGTTCGTGGTCACCCCCATCTTCGCCGCCGGCGAGCGGCCGCTCGGGGTGCTGTCCGTCACCGACAAGACCAACAAGGGCCACTTCACGAATCGGGACGAGGAGCTGCTGAAGATCTTCGCGTCGCAGATCGGCATCGCCCTCTCGAATGCCCGGCTCTACGAGCGGGCGACCACCGACGCGCTGACCAAACTGTCGAACCGGCACCATTTCGACCACCAGCTCGACGAAGCCATGGCCGCCTGCGCGAAGCAGGGGAAGCCGTTCACCGTCTTCATGTGCGACCTGGACCACTTCAAGCAGAAGAACGACACCTACGGCCACCAGGTGGGCGACCGCGTCCTCGTGGAAGCCGCGACGCTGATCAAGCAGCGCGTCGGCACGTCGGGCCTGGTGGGCCGCTATGGCGGCGAGGAGTTCCTCGTCATGCTGCCCGGGCTCCCGGTTGCGGCGGCCCGGGAGATCGCCGACGATGCGCGCCGCCTCATCGAGGAGTTCGCCTTCAACGCCCCCGAGCAGCCCATCCGCTCGACCGTGTCGATCGGCGTCTCCAGCCGCCTTCCCGAAGAGAAGGCCGGCCCAATGATCAAGCGCGCCGACGCGGCCCTCTACCAGGCCAAGCACTCCGGTCGGAACCGCGTCGAAGTCGCGCCCGAATCCGCATAGTCCGCCGGGCGGGGATTAAGAGACGGGCTCCGGGATCCGTCGTAGATAGGCCGAAATGATTCCGGAGAACACGATGAACTACACCCAGGCTCCCATCTCGCGGCCGCCCGCCCGCATCACCCTCGAAGAGCTGTACCTCCGCCGCTCCCGGCGCTGAGCGGGCTCAGCGGGCCACGCGCCAGGTCGTCGGGACGGCTCCACCGCTCAGCACGCGGGAGGACTCGAGGTCGAGCTTCACGTCCTTCGCCATCGGGCCGAACAGCGGGATGCCGCCCCCGATGAGGACGGGGATCTGGGTGATCACCAGATCGTCGATCAGGCCGGCAATCAGGAACTGCTGGATCGTCCTCCCCCCGTCGACATAAAGGCGCTTCGCGCCGCGCTGTTCCATCAGGGCGAGCAGCTCCGGCGGAGCATGGCGGCCGGACTCCACCTTCCCCGCCAGGCGCGACGGCAGATCGAGCGGCCGCGTCGTCAGCACATAGACCGGCTTCGAGGAGAACCAGGGGCCGGGCATCTTCAGCACGACCTCGAAGGTATTCCGACCCATGACGACGTAGTCGACCGAGGCCATGAAGGCGTCGAAGCCGGTGTCGGCGGGCGGAAGATTGCTTTCCGCCGGCAGCAGCCAGTCCAGCGCCCCGTCCCTCCGGGCGAGGAATCCGTCCAGGCTGACGGCGCCGCCATAGGTCACTGTGCGCATGGTGTCCTCCTTTTCTTTGTCAGAAAAACTCCAAACTAAACGGTCATTTATAAATGATACTATATGACTGTTTAGAAATCCAATCCCATGAGCCCCCGCCCCCGTAAAGTCACTGACAGCCAGTTATTTGCCGCCACATATACCGTAATGAACAAAGTCGGCCCACGCGAACTGACGCTTGCCGCCATCGCCAAGGAGGCGGGTGTAACGGCGGCGGTGCTGGTGCAGCGGTTCGGGTCTAAACGCGCTTTGCTGCTCGCGCTATCAGAGAAGTATGCCAACAGCGCCGGCGAGTTTATGACGGCGCTGGCGAAGCAGCATGCTTCTC
>Ga0137409_10000796_pt1 | contig 34540 bp, 32 predicted proteins | sample CZODoug1_16funga_FD_122059 | JGI IMG/M metagenome (GOLD analysis project Ga0137409, IMG submission 122059) | Vadose zone soil fungal communities from Angelo Coast Range Reserve, California, USA - CZODoug1_16fungal (Hybrid Assembly) | ecosystem: Environmental > Terrestrial > Soil > Vadose zone... | reverse complement strand
CGCCGCATCTCCGCATCGGGGTGGCTAAGCGCTGCGACCTGTATGGCGGCAACGGGAATCTGCTTGGCCAGCACCGCGCGGCGCTGCTTCGACAGCGCGCCCCGTCTGTGGACGAAATCACTCGCGAGTTCGACGTCCGTCCGAGTCATCGCATACAATCCGGGCTGACAGCTCAAGCGCTATACCAGATCATACCCGTGTAGGACAATGTGGCGATGACGGCTTGTGTGCCCGAAGCCGACTTACCGCCTTCATTAAGCGCTATATACTTACGAGGTCGACGGCGCGGACAAACCGCCATGATCCGGCGTGCTCATGCGGCAGATATCTCGCAGGTAGCGGCTCTCTATCATGCGGTTTGGCACGAAACCCAAGCTCATTTCATGCCGGCTGCAGAATGCACCCACCGGTCCATGGAGTTTTTCATTGATAGGATGACCGCACTCTTGCCAACGACCCTGGTAGACGAACGAAACGGAGCCGTTGTCGCGTTCTCGGCCTGGAAAGGCCGGCGCCTGGGCCAGATCTTTGTCGCCGCATCACAACGGGGATCCAGCATAGCGTCAAGCCTGCTGACAGCCTCAGAGGTTGAGATGGCAAGAGAGGGTACTTCCGAGGCGGAACTGCACTGTGTCGTCGGCAATGAACGTGCGCGCCGCTTCTACGAGCGGATGGGCTGGCTTCACAGAGGGAAGATAATGGAGCAGGTCGCTGGTGAGGACGGGCAAGTCAATGTGCCGTTCTGGCGCATGACCAAAGTTCTCGCGATCTAGAGTGCTCCGTTGATCCAACTTCTGTTGTCGGCCCTTAACCTCGAAGATGGGATTTCTGCTCTTCCGCCGCTGGAGCGTAAGTGGACATACAGATATCGCGGAATCGACCTTCGTGAGCCAATGGCGACATTGGAGCTTCATAGTGGTACGACACATTGTCCAAAAGCGCTGTATTAGCGCTTGTATAACGATGATTGAGCATATCGACATCAAAGCGAGCGATCTTGGGTGGCCGCAGGCCGCGCCATTACTCAAAGCCGTATGGCCTCCTGAGGTCGTCGCCGAACTACCCTGGAGGGATGTCGTTTGGGCGAATCCTGACTATCGGTTGCTTGCCTTCAATCGCGACAATGAAATCATCTGCCACTTGGCGATCGTATTACGTGATGCGACTTGGGATGGCCGCGCCGTCAGAATTGGCGGCATAGGAGGTGTAGCCACAAGAGAAGAAAGCCGACGGCAAGGCGTGGCCAGTACGGCGATGCGAATGGCGATACAGGAGATACAAAGGACCTACAAGGCAGACTTCGGATTACTGTTCTGTGAGCCGCGCCACGCGTCGATCTATGAAACTCTTGGCTGGTGTCCATTCAAAGGTGATGTCTTCGTCATGCAGCCGCAGGGACACGTGCGTTTCGATGTCACCGACCCCTACGTGTTTGATCTCAAGATTGCACCACGTGCTGGCGTGCTTGATCTCTGCGGTCTGCCTTGGTGATGGGAAAGGAATTGACGTGGCGCGCCTTATCATCACCCTGGTGCTTGCTTTCGTCCTGGTCGGCCTGCTGTGGCCGATCCTGGTCAGGTTGCGCCGTGGCCACCTTCCAGACGATGCGGCAGTCCGGCGCGAGCGCAGGAGCTACTTTGTCCCGATCGCAGCCTGCGTCGCCCTGAGCTTCCTGATCAGCGCTGCACTGTGGTGGTTTGGACGATAGCGGGGCAGGGCAGTGCGAGCCGCTGCTCAAGCCGCTCCCCTGACCTCGCCGTTGCCGGGCGGCGTGATCGGGATGCCGTCGTCGGCATATTCGTTGAGCTTGTTGCGCAACGTACGGATCGAGATGCCGAGAATGTTGGCGGCATGAGTCCGGTTGCCGAGGCAATGCTTGAGCGTCTCCAGGATGAGATCGCGCTCGACATCGGCGACGGTGCGGCCGACCAGCGCGCGGGTCACGGCTTCCGCCGCCATGGTGGCATGCATGACCGCGGAAGGAGTCTTGGCCTGATCGAGCCGCGCGCCATCAGGGCTGAGGATGCCGTCGGCGCCAATCTCGTCGCCGGTCGAGAGCAGCACGGCGCGGTGGATGGTGTTTTCCAGCTCGCGAACATTGCCGCGCCAGCGGTTGAGCACCAGGGTGCGTCGAGCCTCTGCCGATAACGGACGGGCAGGGATGCCGTTGGCGGCGGAGTATTTCTTGATGAAGTGCTGGGCGAGCTCGACGACGTCGGCGGGGCGCTCGCGCAGCGGCGGGATCTTCAGATTGACCACGTTGAGGCGGAACAGCAGGTCCTCGCGGAAGACGCCCTCGCGCACGGCGTCGACCAGATTGCGGTTCGAGGTTGCAATGATGCGGATGTCGACCGGTACCGGCCGGGTGCCGCCAACCCGATCGATGACGCGCTCCTGGATCGCGCGCAGCAGCTTCGCCTGCAGGCGCGCATCCATCTCGGAAATCTCGTCGAGCAGCAGCGTCCCGCCGGTGGCCTCCTCGAACTTGCCGACGCGGCGTGCGATCGCGCCCGTGAAGGCGCCCTTCTCATGGCCGAACAGCTCCGACTCAAGAAGGTTCTCCGGGATGGCTGCGCAATTGACCGAGATGAATGCTCCGCGCGAGCGGTTCGAACGCAGGTGCACATAGCGGGCCAGCACCTCCTTGCCGGTTCCCGATTCGCCCGTGATCAGCACGGACGCGTCGCTGGGCGCGATCTGCTGGGCGAGCTTGACCACATGCGCCATGATCTCGTCGCGGTAGATCAGCTCGCGCGTGTCGTCGGACACGGCCGCCAGCACGGCTGCGATCAGCTCGGGATCGGGCGGCAGCGGGATGTACTCCTTGGCGCCCGCGTGGATGGCGGCGACGGCTGCGCGTGCATCGTTGCTGACGCCGCAGGCGACGACCGGCGCGGCGATGCGCTCGGCTTCGAGCCGCAGCACCAGGTCGCGAATGTCGAGCGCCACGTCCACCATCAGCAGATCGGCGCCGCGGCCCGAGCGCAACACGTTGAGCGCCTGATCGATATCGACGGCGTGCGTGACACTGGCGCCCTTGTCCATCGCGAGCTTGGTCGCGGTTGTGAGCTGGCCGTTGAGGCTTCCGACGATGAGGAGGCGCATTGTAAAGGTCCTTTCTTGTTCCGAGTCACCGGCGTTAGTAGTGAGTAGTGAGTAGTGAGTAGTGCGTAGTGAGTAGGAACCATCACGTTTCACTTCACCACTCACTACGCACTACTCACTACTCACCCTTTACTCACTACTCACCCTTCGCTCAATTCCGTTCCGCCTTGATGATTTCCGTCATGGTGACGCCGAGCTTGTCTTCCACCAGCACCACTTCGCCGCGTGCGACCAATCGGTTGTTGACGTAGATGTCGATGGCTTCACCGACCTTGCGATCGAGCTCGAGCACCGCGCCCGGACCGAGCTTGAGCAGGTCGCCCACGTCCATCTGCGCGCGTCCAAGCACCGCCGAGACCTTGACCGGGACATCGAACACCGCTTCGAGATCCTCGGCGGTCCGGTTCTGCGAATCCGGATCGGATGCCAGCGCGCCCGAATCCATGGGCAGGCTCTGGTCGGCGTTCTCCAGGTCAGGCAGGCCGAGCTTGTTGTCGTCGCTCATTGGTCAAGTCTCCAGGGAATGTCGGATTTCGGCGCTGCCTCGAGCCGAGCGCTGATGTAGCGGTTGACGGCCTGATCGATCGCAACAGTGAGTGCGGCGTTGTCGCGGCAGATGCCGCCATCCGCCCATTCGATGCGGCAGTCGCCCGGTGCGATCTCGGGCTCGCCCAGAATCACCAGGCGGCTTTCCAGGCCGAGGCGGTGAATGATCTCCTCGAGCCGCTCACGCGCCGATGCGTGCAGCGCCTCGTTGACGCGCACGGCCACGTGCGGGCTTGCGACCAGATGCCGGAAGCAGTCGGAGGCGAGCGCCGTGATTTCCGCCAGCGGCTCGCGCGCGATCAGGGCCGGGACAAGCTTGCTGGCGACCGCGACGGCCACTTCGACGGCTTCCGTCTCCAGCCGTGCCTCGACCGCGGAAAGGCTGCGATCAAGCCCCTGCAGCAAGCCGGCAATGCGCTCGAGCGTGGCGGCGGCCTTGTGCTCGGCCGTGGTCTGCGCGTCGGCGAAGCCGCGCGCATGGGCGGCCAATTCCGCCTGCGCCACTTTGGAGGCGTGCTCGGTGAGCGAGATGGTCGGCTTGCTGCTGCGTCCGCCCGCCTCGAAGTCGTTGTCGAACAGGAATTTTGCCGGTGCCGATCCCATCACGTTGTCCTCAATAGACCAGCTCTTCGTCGCCGCGGCTCTTCGAGATCATGATCTCGCCCTTGGCGGCGAGGTCCTTGGCCAGGCTGACCAGCTGCCCCTGCGCGTCGTCGACGTCGCGCAGGCGCACCGGCCCCATGGCGCCCATGTCGTCGCCCAGCATCTTGGCGGCGCGCGAGGACATGTTGCCCAAGAAGAACTGCCGGACCGGCTCGGTTGCACCCTTGAGGGCGATCGCGAGCTTATCCTTGTCGACATGCCGCATCAGGGTCTGCGCTGAGCCGGCATCAAGCTTGACGAGATCGTCGAACGTGAACATCAGATTTTTGATGCGCTCGGCGGCCTCCCGGTTATCCTCCTCGAGCGCCGTCATGAAGCGTGTTTCGGTCTGCCGATCGAAGGAGTTGAAGATCTCCGCCATCTGCTCGTGGGCATCGCGCCGGCGGGTCTGCGAGAGGCTCGACATGAACTCGGTGCGCAGCGTCTGTTCCACCCGTTCGATCACCTCTTTCTGCACGGCCTCCATCCGCAGCATGCGACTGACGACGTCGAGCGCGAACTCGCCCGGCAGGATCGAGAGAACGCGCGCGGTATGCTCGGGCCTGAGCTTGGACAGCACCACCGCGACGGTCTGCGGGTATTCGTTCTTGAGATAGTTGGCGAGCACGTCTTCCTGGACGTGGGAGAGCTTCTCCCACATGTTGCGGCCGGCCGGCCCGCGGATCTCCTCCATGATGCCGCCGACCCGCTCGGGCGGCAGGTATTGCTGCAACAGCCGCTCGGTCGCGTCATAGGTGCCCATGAGGGCTCCGGACGCCGACATGCGCGAGACGAATTCGAGCAGAAGGCCCTCGACCGACGCCGACTCGATAGTCCCGATCGTCGACATGATGATGGAGAGCTGGCGCAGCTCGTCGTCGTCGAGCAGCGTCCAGATCTTGGCGCCGTGCTGCTCGCCGAGCGCCAGCATCAGAACGGCCGCCCGTTCCGGCCCGGTCAGCTTGCGAGCGCCGGCGTTTTCGCCTTGCCGGCTGGCGAGCGCCGCGACCACATTCGCGATGTCGGTTTGTGTGCTCACCGTCTAGTCCATGTCCCGTCGATGTGGTTGCGATGATCCTGCGTCAGGCCGCATTCTCATGCAGCCAGCTGCGAATGATGGAGATCGTCTCGTTGGGGTTGGAGTCGGCGAGCTCGCCGACCTTCTGCACCGATTGGGCGTGGACCTGACCCTGCACCTGGGCCATGTCGATCATCTTGGAAGTTTGGCTGGGGACGGCCTTGATTTCTTGAGCAATCGCGGCCTGGACATCGCCACCCGCGATCGCGGCCGCGACATTGGCGTTGCCGGAGGGCGCAGACTCGGACTCGAGAATGCGCCGGACCAGCGGACGGACGACCAGCAGCAGAACGACCAGGGCGAGCAACAACATCACGCCGAGCTCGATCCAGTGCATCACGTCGTCCTTGGTGAAGGTCAGGAACGACATCAAGCCGGTCGGCTCCGGAATGACGTTGGTGGGCACTTCGGCAAAGCGCAGGTTGACGACCTCGATCTGGTCGCCGCGCTTCTGGTCGAAGCCGATGGCGGTGCGCACCAGCGCGGCGATCCGATCGATCTCCTCCTTCTCGCGCGGCTGGTAGGTGGTTTCGCCCTTGTCGTTCTTGGTGTAGGCGCCATCGACCAGCACAGCGACCGAGATGCGGTTGACGCGGCCCCCTTCGGTCACCTCGGTCTTGGTGGAGCGGGAGATCTCGTAGTTGAGGATTTCCTCGGATTTCTTGCTCTGCTCGCGGGTCGAGTTGTTGTCTGCGGGCGGGCGCGCTGCTCCCGGCAGCTCGTTTCCGACAGTGACCTGGCCGTCTTTGCCGTCGTTGCTGGCTGAGCTTTCCTCACGGGTCTGGCTCGAGCGCATCACACGGCCTTCCGGATCAAACTTCTCGGAGGTCTGGGTGACGCGGTTGAAGTCGAAGTCGGCGGTGAGCTGCACCCGCGCGCGGCCGGGGCCGACCACCGAGGTGACGATGGTCTCGACCTGCTCGCGCAGGCGGCGCTCGAAGGCGATCTGCCGCTCGTCGGCGCTCAGGCCGAGCGCCGCATCGGTGCGGGCCCCATCCGCCAAGAGCCGTCCGGCCTCGTCGACAATCGAGACCCGCTCGGGCTTGAGGTCCTTGACCGCCGAGGCCACCAGATGACGAATCGCCCGCACCTGTTGGGGCTCGAGTGGTCCTCGGACCTTGAGCACGATCGAGGCGGAGGCTTCGGCCTTGTCACGGGAGAACAGCGCACGCTCCGGCAGCACCAGGTGCACGCGCGCGGCCTGCACCCGGTCGATCGCCCGGATGGTGCGCGCGAGCTCGCCCTCAAGCGCGCGCAGATGGTTGATGTTCTGGACGAAGCTGGTGGCGCCCAGGGCGTCGGACTTGTCGAAGATCTCGTAGCCGACGCCACCGCCCTTGGGCAGGCCGGCTTCGGCGAGCCGCATGCGCAGCCGCGTAACCTTGTCCTTGGGCACCATCACGATGGCGCTGTCGGACTTGAGCTCGTAGGGAATGCCCTGGCGCTCGAGGTCCTTAACGATCGCGGTCGAGTCCTCAAAGGAGAGATCGGTGAACAAGGGTGTCATCTGAGGCGCAGTCACGCGCATCATGATGAAGGCGAAGAAGCCAATCATCGCGAGGGTGACCGCGACCATGGCGGCGATTCGCGCCGCGCCCAAGGATCGGATGAACTGGATGACGTCCTGCACGTTCGCTCTGGCTCGTGCTCATTCCCACTGGGCAAGATTTGCCCGGTTCATGGTTACTGTCTGGTTAAGATCGGGACTGCCGGTGCCCCGTTTTCGAAGTTCGTGATACGTCTCAGCATGCTCTGACACGAACTTCGGAAACAAAGGGACACTAGCAACTCTATGATTCCAGTGCCGCTTTTCGATTTGAAGTTCCTAACCGAGTTTGCTGCAGGTGGTGTAGGAACTTCAAATCGGCGGCACTGGTGCGGCTCCAGCTGATCCTGGTGATCCTCGTTCCCAAGTGTTGCTTATTTGCTACGGTCGCAGGCCCAATCAGGACTATTCAAATCAATCAACAAAATGCAGCTCAATAACGCGAACGCCGGCTCAATGAGCCGGCGTGGTTCATCATGATCGAGGCAAGAGAGCGCTTACTGGCGATACTGCTGAATGCGCGTGGTGCGCAGACCGGCCAGACCATGCTGGTCGATCGAGTATTGCCACGACAAGAACTCTTCAACCGTGAGCGTGTAACGGGCGCAGGCTTCCTCAAGCGAGAGGAGACCGCCGCGAACCGCTGCGACCACTTCGGCCTTACGCCGAATGACCCAGCGCTTCGTTCCCGGTGCCGGTAGATCCGCAATTGTCAGCGGGCTTCCGTCGGGGCCGATCACGTACTTCGCCCTTGGACGCAGGGGCTCATTCATGAATAGAACTCACGCACTCGACTGACCAACTTCCGCCCCAAACTACTGGGTGCGACTTAAAATTTACCTAAGCATATCTTATCAAATGGGAAATTCCGCACGCAACTGGACTCCCGCGCGCTCCAGGCATGCTGCCGAGTGGATGCAGAAATCCATCATTGGGCTACCGCTATGGCGGTCAGATCACTCAATTTCTGGTAATTAAATGCCTCTGACCATTACTTTCCGTTGGGGTGTCTCCTTCAGTATTCGTTTGCCATAGCGCACTTTGGCTTAACTGCTCGGGCGCACGACCCGTTTGACCTTGTCGAGCGTGTAGTCCTGCCCTCCCATGGACAGCACGGGTGGCGTCTGGGTCAGGTCGACTGAATCGACCAGGCCCTCGACTTCAGTGGGGACCGCCACGGTCTGGCCGCTTGCGTCCTTGCCGGTGACCGAGATCGTGTATTTGCCGTCCGGCCAGAGCGTGCCGGTGTTGTCACGGCCATCCCAGGAAAAAGTTTGCGATCCGGTGTCCATGGTGAAGCTGCCGGAATAGACCGTCTGCCCGGTCGTGTTCTTGATGGTGACGGTCGCGCTGATGGGCTTGGGTACCTGAAAGCTCCAGGTGGCGGAGCTGTTCTTCAGCGCGGCGGTCTGCCCGTCGACCGCAATGTTCTGGCCGACAAAGGCGAGGGCGGTGGTGGACTGCGCGCTCTTCTCGATCGACACCAGGGTGGCGAGCTGCTCGTTCTGCTTGAGCTGCTGCTCGACCTGCGCGAACTGGACCAGCTGCTGAGTGAACTGGTTGGTGTCGAGCGGATCGAGCGGATTCTGATTTTTCAGCTGGGTGGTCAACAGCGTCAGGAAGGTCTGGAAATTGCCGGCCAGCGTGTTCTTGTCGATGCCGGTCGAGCCGCTCGTGGAGCTTGTCGACGTTGTGCTGTTGTTCACCACCGCGGCGGTGACCGATGAGTTGGTGGCGGGTATGACGCTGGAGGTGGCCATGATCAATCCTCAGACGCGAATGTCGACGCCGCCGGCGCGCGTCATGCTGCGATAGGCGTTGGCGGGTATGTCGACGGGAGGGAGATTGGGGTCCGGCACCAGCAGCTGTGCCGCAGCGCCTGACTGGCTATTGTCGTCACGTCCGGCAAAGCCCTGGTCGCGCAGCGAGAACTGCAGGCTGTTCTCACCGGTCTTCAGTCCGGCATCCTGCAATGCGCGCTCGAGGCCGGCGGCATCGCGCCGCAAATGCTCGAGCGTGTCAGCGCGCTCGACCACGAGGCGCGAGGTGACTTGGCCGCTGCTGTCGATGTCGAGACGCACGTCGATGCGGCCAAGCTCCGGCGGATCAAGGCGGATCTCAAAACGGTTCTGGCCGGCCTGGGCGCGCGCCGCGATCTCGACTGCAAGCCCGGCGATCGGGACTGTGGGCTCCATGGCGTCACCGGTGGCCGCTGCAGCAGGCTGGGCGGCGGTGGTGGCCGCAGCCTGGTCATTCGCCAGTAACAGGGCGTGGAAGGACTCGCTTGGGGCCTTTTGGCTGGCGTCGTGCCCGCCGGCTGCGAGCGATGCCGTCTGCTTGTCCTCGATGCTTGACGCTTCGGCGTGGGCGCGCCGGGGGCCATGAACGGGACGATCAGCCGGAGCCGCGGGATCCTTGGGATCGGTCGGGGCAGCGGCTTTGCCGCCGTTGTCCTCGCCATCGGATGCGGCGTCACTCTTGCGAGCGTCGGCAGGTGTCGAGTCCGGTTTTGATGTCGGGCGCTTGCCGGCCTGAGCGATGGGAGCGTCCGGCTGCGCACTCGCAGGCTGTTGCTCACTCGGCGTGAGCGGCTTGGGCGCGGCCTGCTCGGAGGTGAGCTTTTCGCTCGCAGCCGGCGCTGGGTCTTGCGAGGCATGCGTTGCGGCGGGCTGCTGGTCGGTTTCTGCTGCCGCTTTGCCATCGGTCGTGGGGACGGTTTCGGGATTGTCGGCAGTAGCTGCTGATGGCGCGGTTTGCGCTGGCGTTGCTGGCTGGCTGTCGGCCGTCGGCTGGTCGACCGCGGGCGCGCTCTCTGGCGTTGCCGATGGGGCGGCCGGCGCTGTCGATGCCTCAGGCGCTGCCGTTGGCGTGGCGGCTACGCCAGAGCTTTCGCCGTCTGGGGTGCTTTGAGCCGTCAGCGCCGCATCGACACTGACGGGCGCGGCCGGTGGGGTCGCCACCGGTTGGGCAGCGGTTCCGCTGTCAACGACCGTGGACGTCAGCAGGTCGAGCAAATCGGTCGCGTTCGCACTCGCATCCTGTGCGTCCTTCTCGTCAGGACTATCGGTGGCCTTCGTTTCGGTTCCGTCGGTTGCTTCCGGCTCTTTCCTGGATTGCGAAGGATCTGGCGATGCGTCGGCGGCGTCGGCCGCATTGGCTCGATCAGGCGTGGACTCATTCTTTGCCGCCGGTGCCTCGGATGGCCGCTGGCTGCGGTCCGTCGCCGGGGCGGAAGATGCACGGTTGGCCGGGGCGCGGCTCGCAGGTGTTCTCGGTGGTGGAGCATCGGCAGAATCCATCAGCGCCGCGAACGGTGACGCTTTGTCGGCACTGTCGCTTCCCGCCGTGCGGTGGCGCACGCCGGCATTGTGGAGCGAGGGCAGCAGGACGTTGGATTGAGACGCGACGCGCGGCACGGGGCACCTCTCGGATTCGCCGAACAGGCCTCTGCAAGCGTCAGGCCAGCGCGCCACTTCAAAATAGTATCGTAATTTCAATGGTTTGGCCGCCAAGAAGGAGCGCCCTCCGGCGCCCAGCCGGCATCTTGGATTGCCCGGCGGCAAAAACTGCCGGTTCGTGTGATGCATATTGCTTGCAGCAGGCGGTGCGATCGCGCCAGCAAATCCCTATAATAGGAAGATGCCGAAAGCCGGGAGGACCGGCGCCGAGAAGGAGCGCGGCGTTGCCGTGGGCGCGATGCTCAATTCACTTGATCTGGAGGGCTCCCCGCAAACGACTCGCGTCGTGGTCGCGATGTCGGGCGGAGTCGATTCGTCGGTCACCGCGGCGCTGCTCAAGGCCGAAGGCTATGACGTCATTGGCGTGACGTTGCAGCTTTACGATCACGGCGCGGCGACCCATCGCAAGGGCGCCTGCTGCGCCGGCCAGGATATCCACGACGCGCGGGCCGTCGCCGAGCGGATCGGCATCCCGCATTACGTGCTCGACTATGAGCATCGCTTCAAGGAAGCTGTGATCGACGATTTTGCCGACAGCTACCTCGCCGGCGAAACGCCGGTCCCGTGCGTGCAATGCAATCAGCTGATCAAGTTTCGCGACCTGCTTACGACCGCGCAGGAGCTTGGCGCCAAGGTGCTGGCCACCGGCCACTATGTGGCGTCGCGCACGCTGCCGGCGGGCGGTCGTGCGCTCCATCGCGCCCGCGATCCCGAACGCGACCAGAGCTATTTCCTGTTTGCGACCACGCGCGAGCAGCTCAATGTGCTGCGCTTTCCGCTCGGCGAGCGCAGCAAGGTCGAGACACGCGAGCTCGCGCGCCAGTTCGGCCTTGCGGTCGCCGACAAGCACGACAGCCAGGACATCTGCTTCGTGCCGACCGGCCGCTATACCGAGGTGATCGAAAGGTTGCGGCCGGGCGCGGCGGAGCCGGGCGACATCGTCGATCTCAACGGCAAGGTGCTCGGCCGCCACGAGGGCATCATCCGATTCACGGTTGGCCAGCGGCGCGGGCTTGGGGTCTCGGCTGGCCATCCGCTCTATGTAGTGCGGCTCGATGCGCAGACGCGGAACGTCGTCGTCGGTCCGCGCGAGGCGCTGCGCACAAGCCGCATGCGGCTGCGCGACGTGAACTGGATCGGCGAGGGCAGCATTGAGCAGGCGCTCTGCGCCGGCTGGCACGAGGTGTTCGTGCGGGTGCGCTCGACCCGCCCGCCGCACCCGGCCTGGCTCAGCCGCGGCGCGCACGGCATCGAGGTCGATCTCATTGCTGGCGAAGATGGTGTGTCGCCAGGGCAGGCCTGCGTGTTCTACGATGCGCATGACGGGCAGGCGCGCGTGCTGGGCGGTGGGATCATCCAGAAGGCGGCGTCGCTGTCGGAGCCTGCACCGGCGTACGAAGCCGCGAGCGCCGGTCGTCTCTAACGTTTTTTCACCTCAGGGAACCGAAACGGCGGGCTTCGACGAGCGCGGGGATGGTGGGCGAAATCGACAATTCGACCGTGGTCAAGGCCTACGCGCGCTGGGCGCCGGTCTATGACGTGGTCTTTGGCAAGGTGTTCGAGCGTGGCCGCAAGGCCTCGATCGCGGCGGCGGAGCGCATCGGCGGCCGCATTCTCGACGTCGGCATCGGCACCGGCATCTCGCTGATGGATTATGCGCGCAGTAATTGTCTCGTCGGCGTCGACTATTCGGAGGCGATGCTGCGCAAGGCGCATGAGCGCGTGCACGAGCACAAGCTCGACCATGTCGCGGCGCTGGCGGTGATGGACGCGCAGCGGCTCGGGTTCGCGGACGGTTATTTCGACGTGATCGTGGCGCAGTACGTCATCACGGCGGTGCCGGATCCGGAGCGGTCGCTCGACGAATTTGCGCGCGTGGTGCGGCCGGGCGGAGAGATCATCCTGGTCAATCACCTGGGCGCCGAGGCGGGCATGCGCCGGCTGTTCGAGCGTGGCTTCGCGCCGATCGCGCGGCGGCTCGGCTGGCGGCCGGAGTTCCCCTTCGAGCGGCTCGAGCAGTGGGCCGCGCAGCACGGCGGCGTGCGTCTGGTCGAGCGCCGCCCGATGCCCCCGCTCGGGCACTTCTCCCTGATCCGGTTCGAGCGGCTGCCGGCGCGGGCGTCGATGGCGCGGGAAGCCGCGATGACGGGGGCATAGGGCGGGAGGCGGGTGTGCCTTGACACCCCAGCGGACCATTCTCTATGAGGCCGCTGGGCGCTCGCCTTGGGCGCCTATGTTCATTATATAGAGGCGGCCTATGAACGGGTTTGTGAATGTTCTTGGCCGGATCGGCGGCGGGGTAGCTCAGTTGGTTAGAGCAGCGGAATCATAATCCGGAGGTCGCCGGTTCGAGTCCGGCCCCCGCTACCAAGAAAAGGGCCGTAGGGCGCAATCGCTTTATTGCGCCGTCTCGAAGGCAAACTTTCCGCCGATGGGGTCGGCCGGCCGGTGGCAGGAATGGCGCAATAAAGCGATTGCGCCCTACGGCCCTCGGCCTATGAGCCCCAGTGTTCGGTCCAAGGCAATCTGAGCACATAGACAACAACAGCTGCGCCAAGCAGCAATCCTGCTGCAAGGATGGAAATGCTAAGAGCGAAATCACTCATCACAGACCCCCAATCCCTCATCACAGACCCCAACCCCTACGCCCACACAATATCAAAATGCTAGGCGGCGCGAATAAGGCGATAGCGCGGGTGGCGGGATTGGCGGATTCGCGCCCCCGCTACCAAGAAAAGGGCCGTAGGGCGCAATCGCTTTATTGCGCCGTCTCGAAGGCAGGCTTTCCGCCGATGGCTGGCCCGTGGCAGGAATGGCGCAATAAAGCGATTGCGCCCTACGGCCCTGGAGCCGCGCGCCCTCATGACACCGGCTAAGCCCTACAGTGGAATTTTCCCGATCGCGCCGGTGCCGTTTCATGACAACGGTGACCTCGACCTCGACGGCATGCGCCGCGTACTCGACTGCATGATCGATCAGGGCGTCGACGGCATCTGCATCCTGGCAAACTTTTCCGAGCAGTTCCTTTTGGCCGATGCCGAGCGCCAGACGCTGCTCGAGCTCAGCCTGACGCACGTGGCCGGTCGGGTTCCGGTCATTGTCACATGCAGCCATTACAGCACCCGCATCGCCGTCGAGCGCGGGCGCGTCGCCGCGCAAGCGGGAGCTGCAATGCTGATGCTGATGCCGCCCTACCACGGCGCGCTGTTGAAGGCGGATGAGGCGGGCATCCTCGCCCAGCTCGCGGCCGTCGCTGAGGCCGCGCGCATTCCGATCATGCTGCAGGATGCGCCTTTGAGCGGCGTCTCGCTGCCGGTGCCGTTCCTGGTGCGGCTCGCGCGCGAGGTTCCGCTGGTACAGTATTTCAAGATCGAGGTGCCGGGCACGGCCGCCAAGCTGCGCGCGTTGATCGCAGCCGGCGGTGACGCCATCGCGGGCCCGTTCGACGGCGAGGAGGGGGTCACCTTGATGGCCGACCTTGATGCCGGTGCCACCGGCACGATGACGAGTGCGATGATCCCTGATCTGATCAAGCCGATCCTCGCTCATCATCGCGCGGGTCGCAGGACACAGGCGCTATCGCTCTACGAGCGCCTGCTGCCTGCCATCAATTTCGAGAACCGTCAGTGCGGACTGCGCGCGTGCAAGACGATCATGAAGGAGGGCGGCGTGATCAAGTCGGACGCCGTGCGCCATCCGCTGGAGGCACTTCACCCTGAGACCCGTGCCGGGCTTTTGGAGCTCGTGCGCCCGCTTGATCCGCTGGCGCTGCGCTGGGGCAAGTGAGGGCCGTAGGGCGCAATCGCTTTATTGCGCCGTCTCGAAGGCAAGCTTTCAGCCGATGGCCGGCCCGTGGCAGCAATGGCGCAATAAAGCGATTGCGCCCTACGGCCATGCAAACCGTGATGATGGACATCACGACACTCGTCCGGCCAATTCGTCCTCGATGTGAAACCGGATGATGTCGTCGAAGTCGCGCTCGACGAGGTTGAATCCTAGCTTTCCGGCCCTTGCAGCATCGAAGTTGCGCGGCCAACCCTCCACGATGCGCGCGATGACAGCATCGGGCTCGCGCCTGATCCTCGCCGCTACGCGGTCGCCGGCGACGCGGCGCAACGACGCGATCTGCTCGGCGACCGTGACCGACAATCCTGGCATGGTGAGGTTGCGGCGGTTGGCGAGGCTGCCGGTGTCGATGGTCGCGGCGTGGATCAGAAAACCGATCGCTGAGCGCGGCGAGGCATGCCAATGGCGTACGTCCTCGTCGACCGGCAGCACTGCGTCCTCACCGTTGAGCGGCTCGCGGATGATGCCGGAGAAGAAGCCCGACGCCGCTTTGTTCGGCTTGCCGGGCCGAACACAGATCGTCGGCAGGCGGATTCCGATGCCGTCGAGAAAACCGCGGCGCGAATAGTCAGCGAGCAGGAGCTCGCAGATGGCCTTCTGAGTGCCGTAGCTGGTCAGCGGTGTGTGTTGGAAGCTGTCGGGGATGGCGTCTGGAAATGGCGCACCAAACACCGCGATCGAGGACGTGAGGACCACCCGCGGTGGGTGTCCGGCCATCTCGCTGCGAATCGCATCGAGCAGGTGGCGGGTGCCGTCGAGATTGATGCGTAACCCCTTGTCGAAATCGGCCTCCGCTTCGCCAGACACGATCGCGGCCAGATGAAAGATGACGTCGGGCCTGCCGGCAATCATTCGCTCGGCCGTTCCCGGCGCCGCAAAGTCGCAAGCCTCGGCCACGACCGGGAATGGCGCACCCGCGGGCACCGGCGGCGCCACGATATCGATGAGCGTCATCCGCTCGATTGCGCGGCGGCCAAGGCTTGTGTCGGCAACAAGGCTTGTGTCGGCAACAAGGCTTGTGTCGGCAACGAGGCTCGTGTCGGCAACGAGCCGCTCGGTCAGCTTGCGCCCGATCATGCCGGCCGCGCCGAGGATCAGAACGTGCATGGAGGCATTCCCTGTGCGACCCGATCTACTCTTACGTCCGGGTCATTCCTTCACCGCGCCGGTCATCGCAGAGACGTAGGGCGCAATCGCTTTATTGCGCCGTCTCTAAGGCAAGCTTCCGCCGATGGGGTCGGCCGGCGCGTGGCAGGAATGGCGCAATAAAGCGATTGCGCCCTACGGCCCTACTCTCCCTCCCGGGTCATTCCTTCACCGCGCCGGTCATTGCGGAGACGTAGTGCTCGACGAAGAACGCATAGAGGAGCACAAGCGGCAGTGAGCCGACCAGCGCGCCCGCCATCAACGATCCCCAGCGATAGATGTCACCGTCTACGAACTCGTTGACGATCGCGACCGGTACTGTCTTGTTCTGCGTGGAGCTTAGCAGCGTCAGCGCATAGATGAACTCGTTCCAGCACAGCGTGAACGAGAAGATGAAGGCTGAGATCAGGCCCGGCACCGCAAGCGGCAGGATGATGCGCGTGAGAATCTGCCATCGGCTCGCCCCGTCGATCAGGGCGCATTCTTCGAGCTCGAACGGGATGGTGCGGAAATAGCCCATCAGCAGCCAGGTCGAGAACGGGATCAGGATCGTGGGATAGACGAGAATGAGAGACAGCGGGGAATCGAACAGGCCATATTGATAGATCACCGACGCCAGCGGAATGAACAGGATCGACGGCGGCACCAGATAGGCGAGGAAGATGGCGGCGCCGACGAACTGGGCGCCGCGGTAGCGCAGCCGCACGATGGCGTACGCCGCCAGCACGCTCGCCACCATCGACAGCATGGTCGCCGCGACCGCCACATACATCGTGTTCCACAGCCAGCGCGGATAGGCGCTCTCGAACAGGAGCTTGTTGATGTGCTTGAGCGTCGGCGCCGTCGTCCAGAACGGGTTGAAGCGATCCATGTCGATGAGCTGCTCGTCCGGCTTCACCGCCGTGAGCGCCATCCAGTAGAATGGAAATAGCAAGACAAGAAGAATGATGCCGAGTGGCAGATAGAGCGTGACGAGCCGGCGCGGCAAGCTGTCGAGGTAGCTCAGCCCCTCGGCCTTGTCGGTGCGCGCGACCTCGGTCGGTGTGATGGCGGCCTTGTCGGTCAACCGTCTTCTCCCTGCTGCCATTTGCGTCGCTGCAGCCCGAACCATGAGATCAGGATTGCCGCCAATAGAAACGGAATCATCGCTGTCGAGATCGCAGCTCCCTCGCCGAGCTGGCCACCGATGATCGCGCGCTGGTAGGACAGCGTGGCCATCAGGTGCGTGGCATTGACCGGGCCGCCGCGGGTCATCGCCCAGATCAGCTGGAAGTCGGTGAACGTGAACAGCACCGAGAATGTCATGACGACGGCAATGATCGGCGTCAGCAGCGGATAGGTGATGTGACGGAACCGCTGCCAGGCCGACGCGCCGTCCAGCGTCGCAGCCTCGTAGAGCGAGGGCGAGACCGTTTGCAGCCCGGCGAGCAGCGTGATCGCCACAAACGGCACGCCGCGCCAGATGTTGGCAAAGATCACGCTGGCGCGCGCGTTGTTGGGATCACCCAGAAAATCGATGTTCTGCTGAATGAGGCCGACCTTTTTCAAGGACCACGAGATGATCGAAAACTGAGAGTCATAAATCCACCAGAACGCGATTGCCGACAGCACGGTCGGCACGATGAAGGGAACGAGCACGACGGCGCGGATCAGCGCCTTGAATGGCAACCGCTCGTTGAGGAGCAGCGCGAGATAGAGGCCGATGGCGAACTTGATGACGCTGGCGACGACTGTATAGAGCAGCGTATTGAACACCGACAGCCAGAACGTCTTGTCGTCGGATAGCCAGTCGTAGTTTTCGAGGCCCACGAACTCCCCGGGGCTGCCGATCTTGGCGTCGGTGAAGGACAGCCACACGCCGAGCCCGAGCGGGTAGGCAAGGAACAGCAGCAGGATCGCCGCCGCCGGCAGCATGAACCAGAAGCCCAGCCAGTCGCGATTGCCGGCGAGCCGCCGCCACGCCAAGGACTTGACCGGCGCCGATTGCGCCGCCACCCCTCGACTGTTGCGCACGGCCTCGACCATCGAGACGTCTCCCGCCATTGCCCAATCTTGCTGCGTCAGAAGCTCTGCGTGTCCCGGCCGAGCGAAGCGAGAGCCGGGACCCAGTGCTAATTCGCGAAGTTCGCCATCTGCCGCTCCTGGGTCCCGGCTCTTCGCTCGCTCCGCTCGCTTGGCCGGGACACGCAAACTTTCTGACGCAGTACTGCCAACATCGGAAGCGGCGGGACCTGATACGGTCCCGCCGCTCGAGCTCAGCGGTAAAGCCTCTTGGCCGCACGCTCGGCCAGCGCGATGGCGCCCTTCAGGTCCTCCCTGCCGGTGGCGTAGTTGGCAAACATGTCGACCACGAGGAAGTCGGCGATCGCGGCGGCGGCCTTCTCGCCGAGCGTGCCGAGGCCCCCCGGCGTCAGCGTGCGCTTGGCCACGTCGCGGTACGGCGTGTTCTTGGGATCGGCCGTCCACATCGGGTTCTTGTCGTATTCGGCAAGGAACGGCGACAGATAGCCCTGCGCCGCCGAAACCCACGGATTGAAGTTGTCCGCCTCCTGCATGTAGGCCGCGAACGCCTTGCAGGCGTTGGGGAACTTGGTGAAGGCGAAGGTGAGGATCGGGAACGCGAGGTGCAGCTCGGTCGGCTTGCCGACCGGGCCGATCGGCATGTAGGCGTGGTTCATGTCGGCGGCCATGTCCGGCCGCTCCTTCTTGGCCGCGACATAGATCGAGATGCCGTTTGTCGTGCAGTAGAGTTCGCCCGCCAGGAAGGCCTTGTTGTTGGACGCGTCGTTCCAGGAGGCGGTGCCGGGAATGAATGTCTCGTAGAGCGCTTTGACGTATTCGAGCGCTTTGGCGGTCTCCGGTGAGTTGATGATGACCTTGTCGTCCTTGTCGACGAGGTAGCCACCGTGAGCCCACAGCGCCCAGTGCAGCCAGGTATTCGCGTCGCCAGAGGCATGTCCGAGCGCAAAGCCGGCGGGCGTGTTGTTCCTCTTGAGTGCCTTGCAGAGTTCGAGGAACCCGCCCGTGTCCTTCGGAAACTCCTTGAAACCGGCTTTTTCCGCAGCCGAGATGCGGTAGTTGATGAGGGCGCCGGTGACCGCGACCGGAATCGCGATCCACTTGCCTTTGGATTTTCCGTAGGCCTCCGCCGAGGGCGCCCAGCCGCCGTATTTTTTCCCGAGATAGTTGGCGACGTCGGAGACGTCGAGGCACTTCTGCGGAAAGAGATGGGGCAGGGAATAAAGGCCCCACACCATGTCGAGGCCCTGCCCAGTATTCGCGGCGACCGATGCCTTCGGTTGGACGTCCTCGTAGGACTCATTGGTGACGTTGATCTCGACTCCGGTCGCCTTGGTGAAGGCCTGCACCATGGCCATAAACGCCTGATCCTCGGCTTCCACGAACCGCTTCCAGCGCAGCACATTGAGCTTGGCGCGGGCCTCCGGCTTCCAAGGCGCGGTCTGCGCCCAGGCGCTCGCCATGGTGGCAAGCTGGTCGGCGGTGATCGCCGAGCCTGCCGCGAGCGCCGCAGCGCTTCCCGTTAGAAATGACCTGCGATCGTGCCCTTTGCTGGACATGTGCTTTCCTCCACCTTGCTTGTTGGACTCCTAGACTTTGATCCGATTGGATTGAATCGGATCAAAGTCTACAGTTCTTGTTTGAGCATGATCTTTTCCGAAAACCGGCCTCCACTTTTCGGGATCATGCTCTAGAGTCGGGCGCCGGTCTGCGCGTCGAACAGGTGAGCCGCTTGTGGCCGCGGCCGCAAATGGATCCGCTCGCCGGGACTGATCTGGTGGCGCTCGCGGAATGCAGCCACGATCTCACCACAGCTGTGCCGGGCGACGATCTGCGTCTCCGAGCCCGTCGGCTCGACGACCGCAACGTCTGCCGGAATGCCATCGCCTGCGAGCTCGAGATGCTCGGGCCTGATGCCGTACACCACCGCGCGGCCCGCCGACGCGGTGGGAACGGCTCTGATCGCAAGCCGCTCGCCCTGCGGCGTTTCCACCGAGCTGCCGTCGGCCGCGACAATGCCGTCGATGAAATTCATCGCCGGTGAGCCGATGAAGCCCGCCACGAACCGATTGATCGGCCGGTCGTAGAGTTCGAGCGGCGCGCCGATCTGTTCGACGCCGCCGTCGTGCATGACGACGATGCGGTCGGCCATGGTCATGGCTTCGATCTGGTCGTGCGTGACGTAGATCGTGGTGGTGCTAAGGCGCTGGTGCAATTCCTTGATCTCAGTGCGCATGGCGACGCGCAGCTTGGCATCGAGATTGGACAATGGCTCGTCGAACAGGAACACCTGTGGATCGCGCACGATCGCGCGCCCCATCGCGACGCGCTGGCGCTGGCCGCCTGACAGCTGACGCGGATAGCGTTCGAGCAGATTGCCGAGACCGAGGATGTCGGCGGCCGAGCTCACCCGCTTGGCGACCTCGGCCTTGCTCGCGCCTCGCAGCATGAGCGAGAAGCCCATGTTCTGAGCCACCGTCATGTGCGGATAGAGCGCGTAGTTCTGGAACACCATGGCGATGTCGCGCTCCTTCGGGTGGACGGCGTTGACCACCCGACCGCCGATCGAGATCGTCCCCGAGGTGATGTTCTCGAGCCCGGCGATCAGCCGGAGCAGAGTGGACTTGCCGCAGCCAGAAGGGCCGACGAGCACCACGAACTGCCCGTCGTCAATCGGCACGCTCACGCCGTGCAGGATCTCAACATCGCCGAACGATTTGCGCACATCGCGAATGTCGACCGACGCCATGGCGCTGCTTCCTCCCTCGCGGGATTTCTCAAAAGCCGCCGATTCTTAAGATCAAGGCTCGGCGGCCCGGCCGGAATTGGCGGGAGCTTACATCAGGCCGTGGGGGTGCGCGACCCCACCTTTTTGATGAGGAGCGTTAGTGCCGACGTTAGGGCCGGAATGGGCGAGGATGCTGCCCACATACACTCTCTCTCGAGACCATTTGAGACCATTGACGGCACCTGCTCAGGCGGCGACTGTCGTGGCCACGGGCGCGACGAGATGAGGCAAACAATCGGGATGCCCTGGAGGCTAAGCCATGAAGAAACCCGCGGATCCGCAGCGCCGGCTGCGCTCGCAGAGCTGGTTCGACGATCCGCATGATCCGGGCATGACCGCGCTTTACCTCGAGCGCTATTTGAACTTCGGCCTCACGCGCGGCGAGCTGCAGTCGGGCAGGCCTATCATCGGCATCGCCCAGAGCGGCAGTGACCTGTCGCCGTGCAACCGGCACCACCTCGAGCTCGCCAAGCGCGTGCGCGATGGCATCCGCGATGCCGGCGGCGTGGCGCTTGAGTTTCCGACCCATCCCATCCAGGAGACCGGCAAGCGCCCGACCGCTGCGCTCGACCGCAACCTCGCCTATTTGAGCCTGGTCGAGGTGCTTTTCGGCTATCCGCTCGATGGTGTCGTGCTGACGACGGGCTGCGACAAGACCACGCCCGCGAGCCTCATGGCGGCCGCAACAGTCAACATCCCTGCGATCGTGCTGTCCGGCGGCCCAATGCTCAACGGCTGGTACGGCGGCGAGCGCACCGGATCGGGCACCGTGGTGTGGAAGTCGCGCGAGCGCCTGGCCGCGGGCGAGATCGGCTACGACGAATTCATGGACATCGTCGCCTCCTCGGCGCCCTCGATCGGCCACTGCAATACGATGGGCACGGCGACCACGATGAACTCGCTCGCCGAAGCGCTCGGCATGTCGCTGCCTGGCTGCGCGGCGATCCCCGCGCCCTATCGCGAGCGCGGCCAGATCGCTTTCGAGACGGGCAGGCGGATCGTTGACATGGTGCGCGAGGACCTGAAGCCCTCCGACATCCTGACTCGGCAGGCGTTCGAGAACGCGATCGTGGTCAACTCCGCGATCGGCGGCTCGACCAATGCCCCCATTCATCTCAATGCACTCGCCCGCCACATCGGCGTCGAGCTTTCGATCGAGGACTGGCAGACGGTCGGTCTCGACGTGCCACTCCTCGTCAATTTGCAGCCGGCGGGCAGCTATCTCGGGGAGGAGTACCACCGTGCTGGCGGCGTGCCGACTGTGGTCGGTGAGCTGATGCGGCACGGCCGCATCCACGAGGATGCGATAACCGTCAACGGCCGCACCATCGGGGACAATTGCCGCTCGGCGCCACGCCCCGATGGTGACGTCATCCGCGCGTGGGAGAATCCGCTGACCGACAAGGCCGGCTTCATCGTGCTCAAGGGCAACCTGTTCAACAGCGCGATCATGAAGACCAGCGTGATCTCCAAGGAGTTCCGCGACCGCTATCTGTCCAACCCGCGCGATCCGAATGCCTTCGAGGGCCGCGCGGTGGTGTTCGATGGTCCCGAGGACTACCACGCTCGCATCGAGGACCCGGCGCTCGGCATTGACGAGAACACCATTCTGTTCATCCGCGGCACCGGGCCGATCGGCTATCCCGGCGGGGCGGAGGTGGTGAACATGCAGCCGCCGGCCGCACTGATCAAACGCGGGATCACGTCGCTGCCTTGCATCGGCGACGGCCGACAATCCGGCACCTCGGGCTCGCCCTCGATCCTCAACGCCTCACCGGAGGCCGCGGCTGGCGGCGGCCTTGCTCTGCTCGAGACCGGTGACCGCATCCGCGTCGACCTCGGCAAGGGCCGCGCGGACATCCTGATCTCCGACGCGGATCTCGCCAAGCGCCGCGAGCGGCTGGAGGCAAAGGGCGGTTATCCTTATCCCGAGCATCACACGCCGTGGCAGGAGCTCTACCGCTCGACCGTGGGGCAGCAATCGACCGGCGCCTGCCTCGAGCTAGCGACCCGCTACCACGACATTGTTCAACGCTTCGGCGCGCCGCGGCATTCGCATTGAGAAACGGGGCACCTATGGCAGACAGGTTGAAAGGCAAGCGCGCATTCGTGACGGCGGCGGCGGCCGGGATCGGCAAAGCATCCGCGTTGGCATTTGCCCGCGAAGGCGCCCACGTCGTTGCCACCGACATCGATGCGAAGGAGCTCTCGCTCCTCTCCGGTAGCGGCATCGCCGAGGCGCTGCCGCTCGACGTGCGCGATAGCGCTGCGGTTGCTGCAATGGCCCGCAAGGTTGGCACGATTGATGTGCTGTTCAACGCCGCGGGCTTCGTGCATCACGGCACGGTTCTCGACTGCTCCGAGGACGATTGGGATTTCGCATTCGACCTCAACGTCAAGTCGATGCACCGCACGATCCGCGCGTTCCTGCCCGGCATGCTCGCGCATGGCGGCGGCTCGATCATCAACATCGCGTCCGCGGCCGGCGTCTTCAAAGCCGCGCCCAACCGTTATGTCTACGGCGCCACCAAGGGCGCTATCTCGGCGCTCACCCGCGCCGTCGCGGCCGATTTCGTCACCAAGGGGATCCGCTGCAACTGCATCTGCCCGGGCACGATCGACACGCCATCGTTTCGCGGGCGTGCCGCGGCCGGCGGGCCGGGCGCTTTCGAGCAGTTTGTCGCGCGCCAGCCGATGGGGCGCCTCGGCACCGCGGACGAGATTGCGAGCCTCGCCGTCTATCTCGCCAGCGATGAAAGCGCATTCACCACCGGCGTGGCTCATATCATCGATGGCGGTTGGACGCTGTAAGTGAAATAGACGCGCGGCAGCGCGACGCCTTCTTCCGCAATAGCGCGCTGACTAACGAGAAGGCCGGAGACCGAGCTTCGCGAGTATGAGAGATTGTAATTTGTCAGGGTCGCGCTCGCCAATTTTGGCGAGCCCTATAATTTCCGAAGCAATCAGTCCTTCCAGGAGCTCATTGCTTTGGGATGATTTGGCAGAGGCCAAGGTTTCCCTGTAGACGCGGCCCAACAGCTCCACTTCCTCCGGGAAGAAGACGCCATAATTTTCGGTATGAAGTAGGGACATCGTGCAACCCCGAGCGCGACGAAACGCTGGTATTTTTGACATTAGGTCCGCGCTCGTGTCAACCGCATTTATATCGCTGATGGGGCATTATCTAGTTGTTTTTGCAGCGTTATTGATGGCGGTAGATTTGAGGACATTGCTTTTCACAAATATTTCAAGGGATACCGGGGGCTTGGATTTTGGGCTGCGGAGCCGCCTTCTCGAAGCGACCGGCTCAGCGACATCACTTCGTTCTTTGAGTCCGGTTAGATCATCGTCGAACTGAGTGATCATCGATACAATCAGGGACGCGGACAGAAAAATGCCAGCCGAAATTCTCGTAGACCCGCGCCGGGCGATTTCGTCCATTCCTGGTCTGCTGGAACATCACGCCAAGCGGAATCCCGACGCGCTGGCCATTCTTGGTCCAGGGCGCGCACCGCTGACCTACGGTCGACTAAACCAACACCTCGGTCAGGTGGGCCGCACGCTGCGGGCCATCGGGATAGGCCGTCGTGACCGGGTCGCGGTCGTGCTGCCTAATGGTCCGGAGATGGCCGTGGCGTTTCTCACCATCGCGGCTTGTGCGGTGTGCGTTCCAATCAATCCTGCCTACGGGGCCGAGGAGCTGGACAGGTATTTCGCCGACCTGCGACCGCGCGCTTTGATCACGCAAGCTGGGATCGATTCTCCGGCACGTCGCGTCGCTCGTGCGCGCGCGGTTCAAGTCGTCGAGCTTTTAGTTGAACCCAACGCAGAAGCCGGCATTTTCATTTTAGCGGGAGAGCGGGGGAGAGCGCGCCCTCACGACACCGCCAATGCTGATCCAGTCAAGGCTGACGACGTGGCGTTGTTGTTGCTCACCTCAGGCACCACATCGCAGCCGAAAATTGTGCCACTCACCCACGCCAATCTTTGTGCGTCGGCTTGGAGCTCCGTCGCGGCGCTGGCTCTGTGCGAGACCGACCGATGCATCAATGTGGTGCCACTGTTTCATGGGCATGGCCTCAACAACGTCCTGCTCGCCACGGTGGCAGCCGGTGCGAGTGTCGTGTGCACCCCCGGCTGTGATGTCGACAAGTTCTTCTCCTGGCTGAGAGATTTTCGGCCAACGTGGTATTCAGCCGTCCCGACCATGCATCAGGCCATTCTCGCGCAAGCTCGGCACCTCGGCGAGCCGGTGGCGGACTATCAGCTGCGCTTCATCCGATCCTCGTCGGCGCCACTGCCGCCGGATGTCTTTGCAGAGCTGGAACAGACGTTCCAGACACCGGTCATCGAGTTCTACGGAATGACTGAGACGGCTTCCTCGCCGCTCGCGTGCAACCCGCTGCCGCCGCGTGAGCGCAAGCCCACTTCCGTCGGAATTCCGATTGATCTGGACGTCGCGGTCATGAACGAGGGAGGCGCTTTGCTGCCCGGCGGCCAAGCCGGCCAAGCCGGCCAAGTCGGTCAAGTCGTCGTCCGCGGAACCGCCGTCATGGCTGGCTACGACGGCGATCCAGCAGCAACAAGGGCCGCGTTTGCAGGCGATTGGTTCAAGACTGGCGATGTTGGCTACTTTGATGATGACGGCTATCTGTTTCTGACCGGCCGCCTACGAGAGATGATCAATCGAGGAGGGGAGAAGGTCACCCCGCAGGAAGTCGAAGCCGTGCTCCTGCAACATCCAGCGGTGGCGGAGGCCGTAACGTTTGCCGTTCCGCATCCCACGCTCGGTGAGGATGTCGCATCGGCGATCGTGTTGCGGCCCGGCACCGCAGCAACACCGAGCGACATTCGTCAGTTCGCCGTTGGACGCATTGCGGAATTCAAAGTCCCGCGCCAGGTCGTCATCGTCAAGGACATCCCGAAAGGCCCAACCGGCAAAGTCCAGCGTATCGGGTTGTCCGATAAGCTGGGGCTTTCGAATGGTACTACGCCGCGGCAGGCCTTTGTGGCTCCGCGGACTCCGCTCGAGAGTGAGCTGGCGAAGCGCTGGGCGGAGATCCTTCGAGTCGAGCAGATCGGTATTCACGATGACTTCTTCGCGGCGGGTGGCGACTCTCTGCTGGCCTCACGCGTTCTCAGCCACGTCTACGACATGACGCAGATTGAGCTCGAGGTCTCGCGATTTTTCGAAGCGCCGACCATTGCGGAGGTGGCGCAGCATCTGGAGCGGTCGATCGACGCCGGCCGAGCCTCTCCCTCAGCCATTATCCGCGTGGCGCGAGACAATGGAGCAGCGCCAGTATCCATCGAGCAGGAAAGGCTGCTGAAGCTCCAGCAGGTGTTGGACGGCATACCGTTTCTCAATGTCCTCTATGCGCTGCGGCTGACGTCGCGCTGCGACGCAGCGGTCCTGGAGCAGAGCATCAACGAAATTGTGCGCCGTCACGACATTCTGCGCACGACCTTCGCCGTCGTGGATGATGAATACGTGCAGGTCATTGCTTCGCAGTTGACGGTGCCTCTGGCATGCGATGATCTGCGGGCGCTGTCGCAATCCGAGAAAGAACCTATCGTACAGCAACTTCTCAAGGAGGAAGCGCTTCATCCATTCGACCTTGCGAAGGGCCCTCTGATCAGGACTCGACTGGTGCGCCTGGGCGAGCGCACACACCTCCTGCTGATTGCCATGCACGGGATCATCCAGGACGGCTGGTCGCTTGGCGTGCTCGTCGACGAGCTCGTCACGCTCTATGACGCCTTCGCGGCGGGACGGCCATCGCCGCTGCGGACGCTCCCCATTCAGTTCGCCGACTTCGCGCACTGGCAGCGGCACTGGTGGTCATATCCCGAAATTGTAGCACAGCTCACCTACTGGCGAGAGCAGCTTCACGATCCATTGCCCGTGCTGAAGCTCGGTCGTCAGAGACGGAAAACCCATGATTTCCACACCGCGCAGCGGAAAGTGCTGTTGCCAGCCAAGCTTTCGGAGGCCGCCAAGGAGTTCAGCCAGCGCGAAGGCGTGACATTGTTCATGACTCTCATCGCTGCGTTCAAGACGCTGCTGCACCGCTACACGGGTGAGGACGACTTGCGAGTGGCCACTCACCTCGCCAATCGCAATCGACCGGGGACTGAGGGGCTGATAGGCCCGCTCGTCAACACCGTGATCCTCCGCACGAGCCTTGATGGCGACCCCAGCTCGCGGGAGGTGATGCGACGCGTGCGTGCGACAACTCTCGCAGCCTTCGCCAATCAGGATATTCCGTTCGAAGAGATCGTTTCCACGCTTGAGCACGAACGCGGCGTTGAGCCTGCGGCTCTTGCCCAAGTGTTGATTTGGTTGCAGAATGCAGCGTTGCGGCCTATCATACGTGCCGGCCAGGGTCTGTCTTTTGAAGAGGTAGATCCGGCCATGCTGACACATCCGGCGGCGGTAACAGCGTTTGATATAATGTTGATGTTGCGCGAAAGCACCCAGGGACTGATAGGGACTTGGGTGTACAAGCCGCATCTGTTTGCCAGCGAGACCGTCGATCGTATGCTTGGACATTTCGAGCAGGTGCTAGATAGTATGATAATTCAGCCGGAGCGGCGAATTTCAGCAATACGCGTCTCGTTGCATGAGAAGGCCTCATAAATACCTTCCGGCCGATCTGTCGGCCCGAATTCTCATTGTCGATCTGAACTCTAGGGAGGAGATACCAACATGGGCGGTAGAGGTGAGACTGTCAAATACACGACGAAAAAATACAAAAAGTCGCTTAGCCCGGCCGAGAAGAAAGAGCTCATAGAAGAAATTACCAAGATTATACATGAGGCGACTTCGGAGCTCACGGTCATAACCCTTGCGAAAGTGAAAGACTGAACCGCCTGCGGCGCCAAGCCAGCCCACGTGCTCAGGACGGCGCCAGTGAGCTCAGGTCTGGGCATTATGCCTGTGGTCATAGCCGCCATTTGCTCGACGCCGCCGTCCCGTCACTCGATCAGCTCGCTTGCATAAACGGACAAAAGCCGCGGCACGGCGAGACCAAGCGCCTTAGCTGTTCTGAGATTGATGATCAACTCGAATTTGGTCGGCTGCTCGACCGCCATTTCGCCGGGTTTTGTCCCGCGCAGAATCTTGTCCACAAACTCGGCTGTGCGACGGAACATGTCCTCGAAGTTTGGTCCGTAGGACATGAGGCCACCGGCTTGGACGAGGTCGCGGGTACTGAACATCGTCGGTAGCTGGGCGTCGAGCGCCGGTGTGATGACGCGCGTTCGATTGGCGCCGATGAGTGCATTGGTCACGACGTAAAGTGCGTCCACTTGGCCCTTGAGCGCTGCGAAGGCGGGCGCAATATCATCCGCTCGCCCGATTTTGAGTAACACGACTTCGATGCCAAGCGTGCGGGCCGCAGTTTGCACCTCGTCCATCTCCAACTCGGCTCCGGATGTCGGCATGGTCATAATGGCCAACCGGCTGAGTTGGGGGACAGCCTCGCGCAAAAGTTGGAGCCGCTTGGCGCCAAGATCGTTCGACTGCCGTGACAGTCCAGTCACGTTGCCGCCCGGTCGCGCCAGGTTTGTGACGAGGCCAGTTCCGACCGGATCGAGCGCAATGGCGAAGACGATTGGGATGGCTGATGTGGCCTGCTTCAATGCGGGGACGGCTGCGCCATGGGAGACGATGACGTCGACCTTCTGTCTGACAAAGTCGGCCGCGACTTCGATATCGTGCGCACGACGTCCTTCCGACCAACGATAGTCGATCGTGATCGTGCGACCATCGATCCAGCCGAGTTCAGCCAGTCGCTGCACAAAAGCAGCTGTCCATGGACTCCAGCCTGAAGCGTCCGCACCAAGAAACCCGATAGCTGGCAGCTTGCGCGAGGGCTGCGCACGCGCCACAAGCAGCAATCCCGCGGCGCCGCAGCCGAGGAGAGCGATGATTTCCCGCCTCTTCAACGATCGCATTGGCCCCCTCATGGTCAGCGATGCCTCGGAGGATATCGAATCGGCACGGACCCGTCAGGAGGTGTCGGAACGATCTTTGCCTTCCTGTTTTCCAACAGTGACAGCCTTCTCGTTCGTCGTCGGCATACGCTTCGTCGTATCGTCGTCCTCATGCTTGGCGATGTTTGATGATGCTTGATGATGCTTGATGATGCTTGGCGCCGGCCCCACGGCGGAGCCGCATGAAAAGCTCCTCACTGGGAACTTGTCGGCGGCCTTGCACTGTTGAGGGCGAAGGGGCGCGAGACAATCGTCCAATGGTCCAGTGCAATTCATACTTTGGTACTGCCAGACGGCTTGCCCTGCTTGAGGCCATCGCCTGACATATCCACCAGCCACCGGGGCGCCGGGAGTGCAGGCTAGACCAAGCCAAGCGCACCGCTGTCTGCGCGTGCTCAGCATGATTTTCAACCGGCCGCGCCGCCGGTTCCGCTCGTAAAGCAGAGTGAATTAAACAGGCAATTTGGTGGTATCGCGGCGCGCTCGTCGTATCGTGTGCCGGATGATTCGATTCGGCGCCGTTCTTTTGTTGATCGGCATGGGTGCCAGCCTTTGCGGCTGCGCGTCGAGACATCAGTCGATGCGCGCCGAAGTCCAGCAGCCGCAGCAGGTGAAGCAAAACACGTCACCAGACCCCGCCGCAGCGACGCAAAGGACCCAGCCGGCGGCTCTCACCGACGATATCACAGGTTCGATTGCGCGATCCAACGACATCAGGCCATGGCCGAAGCGGGGCACGCCTGAATTTGATCAGCTGCAGGCCGAGGAGCTTGCACGGGAGCAGCGAATCAAAGAGGTGTTGAGCAGCATTTGCCGCGGTTGCTGACAGGCCGATGCTTCCCGCTCTCAAAAGTGGTGAGAGGCATCGCAGCCTTATAGGGGAGGCCGTGCTGCCGCGGGCTGCGTGGGTGCAGCGACGCTGTCGACAGCGACCTTGTGGACGGCGACGTTGTACACAGATCTCGGGTTCACGCACAGTATCTTGCACAGCTTAGTCGACGGCCCGGATTGACCCGGGCGCGTTTGCACCGAAGTGTGGAACAGGTTTAGAATCAAAGGGATGTCAGCCGTGCCGGAAGAGACGCCACGATCGGTGCTGTTTCGAAATCGCGCCAAGGCGTTTCTGAACCTGGCAAGCGACCTGCAGACCACGAGGCCCGGCTACCGGGAGCTTGCTGCGGCCTATGAGCAGCTCGCCAATGAGACCGAGCGCGGCGAGGCGATCCATGCGGTCGCGCAGCGCACACCCAAGCCGGACTGAGCGCTTGACGCGTTGAGCGATGGCGGGTCGAGCTGAAGACGCGACGTTCGGACGCATTGGTCGTGGCTGACGCATTGGTGGTCGTGGCTGGGCGATTGCTCGGAGAGGCCAGTCGGCAACAACTGGCCGAGCGTTGGCTGGCTGGTCGTCACCAGAGGCTGAAGGCCTTGACCACCAGCCATCCGAGCGTGGTGATCCACACCAGTGTTGCGAGCACGGCAAAAGCCAGCATGGCAATGCAGAGCCACCCGGGGCGATGCTCGGATGCCGGCTTGCCGGTTGAACTCGCGGGATCAACGACCTCTGGGCGATTGATGTGAAAGGGTGCATTCATGACGCGGTTGCCGCCGAAAGAGACTTGCCGCTTCGGGCTCTCGCATTAGTGGGGCCGCTTGGACCGGCGGTTCATTGGCGTTGAAAATTATTTGAGTGACGATGCGATGCCTAGTGCTTTGAGTTTTGCGCACGGTCAAGGCGCTGCACGAGATGGTTGCCTTAAGACGACCCTGCTGCGTTAACCATAACGCGCAGGGCGATCGAACCATCGCCACATGAATCAGTCGCGAGGGCGTTGATCATTCTTCCATGACTACCTGGAAGCGATTTGAGGTAACAAGATACGTATCGAGAAGCTCTGGACAGGCGACATTTCGGCCCGATCGCGACAAATTTTGAACACCATGGCCCGCCTATCTCTCGATACGGTACAATTAGGGGGATTGAGCAATGATATGGCTGGTGATCTGTGCTGTGACGCTCGCGGTATCCGTTGGAGTCTGCGCGACCGCCGTGGCCATGCAGCCCAATCAAAGCCGCAGCCAGTCAGAAGTTTAAGAGGTGGTACAATTTGGTTCCGATCGAGAACAGGCTTGATAGAGGTAATAAATTAGCTCTGACATCGCATGAGCATTTAACAGCCGATTAGGGCACGCGACTGACTTTACGGCTGACTTTACGACTCTTTGCTGGCGATGTCGTTTTCGCACAGGTGCGACATCCCATGAATCGTTGATGCGTCGTGCGCCGCCGGCTGACGTGCACCCTCTTGCGCAAGGGCGGTTCCGAGCGGCGCAAGCAGCGCCGAGTGATGACACCGACCTTCTAATGAAGCAGCTCGTACAGGCCCCAGCCCAGCAACGTGGTCCATGCCACGGTCGCGACCGCGCAGAAACCAAGAACTGAGACCGCGACGATTTTGCTGACCATGGCCGAGCATTCCTGGATGTGACACGCCAAGTAAATGTCGCGCGATGATGAAAGGCTTGCGACTGCGCCGTTGGAAATTTCAATCATCGGACTTCGATTGAGTCACATAGATCATATAAAGTGACTCTGTTGCAAATGAATGTCGCTTTGCTGACAGTAATGTCCAACGATGTGGTGGTGCGAGGTTTTATAATACCTCTAGCGTTGTGCGGCAAGAATCCGCCGCTGCCATTGCTTTGTGCGAATGGCCTGCTCTCTCATCATCTGAGCGCGTCCCTAACTTCACAAAGCCGCGGCGACGAATCTCTCGACAAGGATGAGATAATATTGCCTATGCGGGTTGAGGTCGCTGATAATCACCCGTGAGCATTGCAAGCGTGCCCCCCGGTCTATGGACCCGGCGAGGCTAGAGCATGATCCCGAAAAGTGGGCACCGGTTTTCGGAAAAAGATCATGCTCGAACAAAAGCAATGATCCCCGATGCAACTTGATCGGACATGGTCTAGAGCCACAACTATGTCTTGCGCCACGTCAGGATAGAGCTGGCCGCGTAGTTCCAGACGGCTCCTACCAAGATTCCAACAACACCCGAAATCCACCAGGAGAAATCCCGAACGAACAAAAAGCTCGCGACGCCAACATTGGAAACAGCGCCGGCCGAGCACACCAGATAGAAGGTGAGAAGGCCTCGGAGCACCGGCCCGAAGCCCCGCAGCCGCCTGTCACGATAGGTGAAGACGTTGTTGAGAAAGAAATTGAAAGTCATGGCCGTTACGGTCGCTATGCTTTGAGCGATCACGAACTTCGTACTGGCCACCTCAAACAGTGTCGTCAGAACGGCGAGGTGGACGATGACGCCCAACCCTCCAACGGCCATGAACAAGATGAAACGCACAGGCACCCAGCGGCCGACCATCTTGTCGAGGAGCAGCAGCAGGTACTCGAGCGACACCAGCGGGTCGAGCTTGCTCTCACCGTGCTGCCTTGATCGAAAGACGTAGGGAAATTCCCTGATACGCAACGACGACGGTGACGACGTGATGATATCGAGCAGGATCTTGTAACCCTGCACCGAAAGCCCACGCACGACCGTGTCGAACAGGTCGCGCCGGATCACGAAGAAGCCGCTCATGGGGTCGCTGATATTCACCTTCACGACCAGCCGGGATAACCTTGTCGCGATCTGGCTTATGGTCTGGCGGCGCTCGGCCCAGTCGCCAAGGCTGCCTTCCGTCGTGTAGCGAGTCCCGACCGCGAGGTCGCACTCCCCGCCTTGCATGGCTTCCAGCATCGGCCGCAACAGCCGCTCATCATGCTGCATGTCGGCATCAATGACAGCGATGTAACGGGTCGATGAGCTCAAGATGCCTTCGACGACCGCGGACGACAGGCCCCGTCGGCCGATGCGGTGAACAAGGCGTATCCGAGGGTCGATCCGGCAACGCTGCAGGATGATGTCACGCGTGCGATCTTGTGAATCGTCATCGACGAAAATGACTTCCCAACGAACGCCTGCAAGTGCACTTTCGATCTTCGTAAGCAGCGCCTCGATATTGGCGGCCTCATTGAGGGTTGGCACGATGATCGCCAACACTGGAATAGACTGAGCGTAATCTCGATCCTGCTGTGTAGATTCTGGCAGCGTTGCGTGGGACACATTCATGTCGGCAACATATAGAGACTCTCAAGGCCCCGGCAAGCTACCACTGCAGGAGCCATGCCCAATTCGATCGACATTATAAGCCGATAGCGGTACATCGCGTCCGACTGTGACCTGGCGGCGGTGCGAACATACTTTGACATCCTTGGCGCGCCTGTTGGCTTTGTGATCCCGGCGCAACAGGCAATTATTTGCCACCGATCACAGCCATGCCCTGAATCTCGATCAATATTCCGGGTCGCGCGAAGCCCGTCACGGTGATGAGCGCGCTGCCCGGAAAGCACTGCTTGAATATCTCCTTGCGAATCTCGGTCAGGCGATCACCGAGCCGCACGTCGTTGATGAAGACGGTCATGGTGACCATGTCCGGCAGCCCGGCGCCACCCACGGCCTTGATGGTCTTGTCGAGCTCCGCAAAGATCTCCCGCACCTGACCCTCGAAGTTCTTCTCCGGCGAGCCGGTCTGGCCGCCGAGCCACACGGTCTTTCCGCCCTCGGTGATGACAGCGCGTGAGAAGGCGCGCTCCTGGGCGCGCGCATCCGGAGCGTAGCATTCCTTTGCAAAGGCTGGCGCTGCGAGCGTGCCCCCAAGCGACGCGCCGACGATGAGCAAGATCGCACGAATGGAGAGGGCCATGAAGTTCCTCCTGAACGAGCATGAGACGTGAGCAGCTTCCCTCCGCGAATGATAGCGAGCTTCCGGCAGGTCCAGAAGTCACCCAAAGGCAAGTTGCTGTGCTCGGGGTGGGCCCCATAGCGCGCCCCCAATGGCGCGCCCCCATGGCGGGCCCGATGGCGAGCCCCTGCGGCTCCTATTGCTCAAGGAGCGCCCGAAGCTGATTTCGCCGATCCGTGTTGTGCGCATGAACTCGCTCCAGCGCCATGAGCTGCTCACGTGCCGCAGTTGTATCGCGCCCAAACTCCGTCAGGAGATCAACAATTCGGCGTTGCTCGGCGACCTGCCTTTCCGAGACATCCAACTGTCGAACAGCCTCAACGAAATCATCCATGATGGTCTCTCGGTCCATTCCCCACCAGCTCCGCCCGTGATTCGGCCGGGATGGTGGTTCAGCCATACGGCCGAACTGCGTGAGGCGTTGAATTTTTCTGTGTGTTACGTGGCCGGCCAGGCGCGGCAGCGCGTCACGCTGCGACGGACATCTCCGCCAAGCCATCCGGCATGATCTGCCTTGGCACGCATGCGGTCACACGACCGTCAAATTGCCCGGTCCTTTTCCGAAAACCGGCTGCCTCCCCGGATCAAGTCCGGGGCAGGCTTTTCGGAATCATCCTCTACGCAGACGCGGGTCGATGCGCTCTGAGGAAGGAACGGATCTGGCGCACCGCCATGGGAATCCGCTCCTTCGGCTCCTTCCACGGATAGATGCTCACCTCCGCTTTGGGCGCGAGCATCGCGCATTCCATGGCGACGGCGTAGGGATGCGCCGGGATGTCGTCGGGCAGGATCAGCACCGGCGTCTGACAGTTGCGCACGAAATCGCGCGTCGCGGTGTAGACGAAGTCAGGATTGCTGCGGAACATTTTGGTCAGAAACTTGTCGACCATCTCCATCGTGATCTCGGGGCGGCGCTTGACCAGCTCCGGACCCCATCCGGTCATGCCGTTATCGTAGGAGAGCGTGGGCATCTCCGGCCGGAAACCGACAGGCTGCGCCGGCACGGCCGCGACCACCCGATTGGGCGCTCGCTTCAGGAGATTCCAGATGAAGGGGCCACCGATGCAGAAGCCCAGCACCATGAACTTATCGACGCCTAAGTGATCCATCAGACCGAGATGGTCGTCGGTGTGGGAATCCCACGGTCGGTCGATCTCGAGTGGCCCGGTAGACTCGCCACCATTGGCGTTGCGCAGGTCCGCGAAAATGCAGCGGTACTCGCTCTTGAACTCCTCGATCGGATTGAACGGGCTGGTGAGCAACCCCGCCATCCGCGAGTTCAGCGCTCCGCCGGCGATGAGCAACAGCGGGAAGCCGGAACCGGCTTCATCATAACGGATGCGAACGGGACCTCGTTCGTAGAATTTGGCCGCTCCGGCTTGCCCGGTCTGCTGAGCAAACACTTGCGGCGCGGTGGCTGTCGGCGTGATCGGATCCATGCTCGGTGTCTCCTTGAGCTCTCACAGCACGTTTCTGTTTCACACGTCTTCCGATTCACGCCAGCGGAATCATCCCGGACCACCATTGGGTGAACGGTCCCACGTCGATGTCGTACTTGCGAGTAA
>Ga0137409_10000795_pt1 | contig 34549 bp, 32 predicted proteins | sample CZODoug1_16funga_FD_122059 | JGI IMG/M metagenome (GOLD analysis project Ga0137409, IMG submission 122059) | Vadose zone soil fungal communities from Angelo Coast Range Reserve, California, USA - CZODoug1_16fungal (Hybrid Assembly) | ecosystem: Environmental > Terrestrial > Soil > Vadose zone... | reverse complement strand
GCCGCCGAGAACAGCTTCGACGTCGCCTGCAAGATCGACATGCAGGAGGTCACCAACGCCATCGACCAGGCCCGCCGCGACGTCGCGACGCGCTACGATCTCAAGGGCGCGAAGAACGAGATCGAGATCGAGAAGATGGACATCACGATCTCCTCGACCGATGACATGAAGGTCAAGGCGGTGCTCGACATCCTGCAGTCCAAGCTCCACCGCCGTGGTATCGATCTGAAGGCCCTCACCATCAACGATCCGGAGCAGGCGGGCGGCGGCCTGGTCCGCCAGAAGATCACGCTGCAGGACGGCGTGCCGATGGAGAAGGCCAAGGAGATCGTGCGCCTGATCAAGGACTCCAAGATCCGGGTCCAGGCCTCCATCCAGGAGAAGCAGGTGCGGGTCGCGGGCAAAAACCGTGATGACCTGCAGGCGGTCATCGCCCTGCTCAAGGGCAAAGATCTGGGCATCGCGCTCCAGTTCACGAATTACCGCTCCACGTAAATCCGTCCCCGTTCCCCGGCCGTAAGTCAGGGTGAACCCGGAGAGCGGGGCGCCCGTCGGCCCCCTCCGCCCGGGGCAACTCTAGCCGGAAAGGATGGGACGATATGAAGCGGACAATCGCATTCGCGCTGCTCGGCCTGCTTGCCGTCCTCCCCGTCGTGGCGCTCGCCAAGAGCGAGCCGATGGTTGGAGGGCAGGCGATGTACCCGAGCAAGGACATCGTGGACAACGCGGTGAACTCGGCGGACCACACCACGCTCGTGGCCGCGGTCAAGGCGGCCGGTCTGGTGGACACCCTCAAGGGGCAGGGCCCGTTCACCGTCTTCGCCCCCACCAACGCCGCGTTCGGGGCGCTGCCCGCGGGCACGGTCGAGAGCCTGCTCAAGCCGGAGAACAAGGCGGGCCTCGCCAAGGTGCTGACCTATCACGTGGTGCCCGGCCGGATGGACGCGGCCGCGCTGCAGAAGGCCATCAAGGCCGGCAACGGCACCGCCACGCTCCGGACGGCGAGCGGCGGCATGCTGTGGGCCATGATGAACGGTGACCGCAACATCGTGCTCAAGGACGAGAAGGGCGCGGTGGCCAGCATCTCGACGTACGACGTCTACCAGTCCAACGGCGTGATCCACGTGATCGATCGCGTGGTGCTCCCCAACTAGGCACGCTCCGCGTCACACCGCCGCATCCGGCGGCACGGGCCAAGCGCCCGTGCCGCCGTTCGTTTTTCCCCGCGCGCGCCCGCGCAATCCAAACGCCCGCCGGCCGCGTAGACGTGAGCAGGAGGGCGCGATGAGCACACCCCGGATCGGCAAGACCGCGATGGCGCTGGTGGTGGCAAGCCTGATGCTCGGCGTGGCCGCGGGCGGGCGCGCGCAGTCGGGCGTGAGCGTCCAGCTCTTCCAGTTCAGGCCCGGCCAGCTCGAGGTGAAGGCGGGTACGCGCCTGGCCTTCACCAACCAGGACGACATCGCCCACACCGTCACCTCGGGCACGCCGGAGCAGCCGGACGGGCGCTTCGACGTGCGGCTCGAGGGCAAGGGGGCCGCCGCCGCCGTGGAGCTCGGAGCGCCCGGAGTCTACCCGTACTTTTGCCGCCGGCACCAGTCCATGCGCGGCGAGATTCGCGTGAAGTGAACGTTCTCGACCCGGAAAGGAGACAGCCATGAAACGCACGATGGTTCGACTGATCGGAGGTCTGGCCGTGCTCGCGGTCACCGCGATGGGCGTGGGCGACGTCTGGGCCGCGCGCCTCAACCAGCCCACGTCCGCCACGCCGGCCGCGGGCCTGCGCGTCGGGCTCAACGCGCTGCTGAGCGAGCACGTGTACCTGGCCGCCGCGGCCACCCGCGCGGCCCTCGCCGGCCGGCAGCCCGAGTTCCAGGCGGCCGCCGCCGCGCTCGACGCCAACTCGGTGGACGTGGCCCGGGCGATCGGCTCGGTGTACGGGCCGGACGCCGAGAAGGCGTTCCTGCCGCTCTGGCGGAAGCACATCGGCATGGTGGTGGAGTACACGGTGGGCGTGGCGACCGGCGACCGGGCCAAGCAGGACAAGGCGGTCAACGACCTGGTCGGCTACACGCAGGACTTCGGCGCCTTCCTCTCGGGGGCGAACCCGAATCTCCCCAAGTCGGTGGTCGCCGACCTGGTGAAGCACCACGTGCTCACCCTCAAGGCGGTGATCGACGCCCAGGCCGCGAAGGACCAGGACCGGGCCTTCACCGCGCTGCGCGCCGGCGCGGGCCACATGCAGATGATCGCGGACCCGCTCGCGGGCGCCATCGTCAAGCAGTTCCCGGACAGGATCGCGGGCGCGTCCGACACGCCGGCCGCCGCGCTGCGCACCACGCTCAACCTGGCCCTGCGCGAGCACGTCTACCTGGCCAGCGCGGCCACCAACGCGGCGCTCGGCGGGCGCGACGCGGAGTTCAAGGCCGCGGCGGGCGCGCTCGACGCCAACTCCGTGGCCATCTCGAAGGCGATCGGCGCGGTGTACGGGGCGGACGCCGAGAAGGCGTTCCTGCCGCTCTGGCGCAAGCACATCGGCATGGTGGTGGACTACACGGTGGGCAAGGCCACGAAGGACCAGGCCAAGCAGGACCGGGCGGTCGGCGCCCTGATCGGCTACACGCAGGACTTCGGCGCTTTCCTGTCCGGCGCCAGCCCGAACCTGCCCAAGGCGGTCGTGGCCGACCTGGTGAAGCACCACGTGGTGACGCTCAAGGACGTGATCGACGCCCAGGCCGCGAAAGACCCGGGCCGCGCCTTCATGGCCGAGCGTACCGGCGCGGGCCACATGCAGATGATCGCCGACCCGCTCGCGGAGGCGATCGTCCAGCAGTTCCCGGACAGCTTCTAGCACCCGTCGCGGTCTCGAGGGGGCGCCCCGGGTGAAGCCGCCCGGGGCACCTTCGCCCGCCGGGGCTCGCCTTGACAAGCCCGGGAGCCACGCGCAGAGTGTCCCCGAACCGGCCATGGATCGTCATCGAAGCGGGCGAACGGTCACCGCGCTGGGCCTGATCGCGCTCGCGATCCTGGCCGGCGCGGGTCCGGCGGTGGCGCACGGGACGGGAGCGCGGCTCCTCGACGTGCACGCCCACGGCAGCGCGCCCTCGACCTCGCCCGGTGGTCTCACCCACCTCGCATTGCCCGCAGGCGCCCTGCTCGTGATCGGCCTCGCGGTCCTGGCCGGGCTCGGGTGGCGGCGGGCCGGCTCGCTCGCCCGCCGGCGCGCGATCGCGGTCGCCCTGTCGCTGGTGCTGACCGTCTTCACCGTCGAGACGGCGGTGCACTCGGTCCACCACCTGGCCGATCCGCAAGCCGGCGCGGACTGTTCGGTGCTCTCCGGATCCCAGAATCTCGCCTGGGGCGCGGCCGACCTGGTCGCCACCGATGGCCCCCCGCTCGACGGCACCACCGCGGTGCCGGTCCGCTCCGACGACGGCCCGTGGTGGCAGCTCCACCGTCCCAGCCAGGGACGGGCTCCTCCCGCCTGACCGTCCCTCCGCGACTCACGCTCGAGCTCACCAACTGATCGCGCCACGCCCGGATCTCGTCCGGGCGCGGGGGGGATACCGATGAGCACCAGACGAATCGCAATTCTAGTGTGGGCGCTCGGCCTCGTGGCCGCCTCGACTCAGTCCGTGGCGGCCCACGGGCTGATCGGCCAGCGCTTCTTTCCCGCCACCCTGGCCATCGACGATCCGTTCGTGGCCGACGAGCTCTCGCTGCCGACCGTCCTCCACATCCGCAACCGGGGCTCCGACGAGAGCCCACCGACGCTCCAGACGGATCTGAGCGGGGAGCTGTCGAAGCGGCTCAGCCCGAACCTGGGTCTCTCGCTCGGAGGCACCTACACGTTCCTCGATCCGATCCCGGGGAAGTCGACCTCGGGGTTCGACAACATGGAGGTGTCGCTCAAGTACGTCTTCTGGCAGAACGCGGAGCACGAGACGCTGCTCTCGGCGGGCGCAAGCTGGGAGATCGGCGGGACCGGGAGCAAGAAGATCGGCGCGGACTCCTTCGACACGGTCACGCCGCAGTTCTTCTTCGGCAAGGGCTTCGGCGACCTGCCCGATGCGGTGGATTGGCTCAAGCCCGCCGCCCTCACGGGGGCCCTGGGTCTCGCCATCCCAGTGCGGCGGCTAAACAAGACCTTCTCCCTCGATGACGATGGCAACGTTCAGACCACGCACGACCTCAACCCCAAGACCTTCAACTGGGGCTTCTCGGTACAGTACAACTTGCAATATCTGCAATCCTTCGTGCGGGATGTGGGACTACCTGCGCCGTTCAATCGCATGATCCCGGTGGTGGAGTTCGCCATGCAGACGCCAATCGAGGGCCCGCATACCGGGCGCACGACCGGGACGATCAATCCGGGCATCATCTGGTTCGGGCGCTACATGCAGCTCAGCGTGGAGGCCGTGATCCCGGCGAACACCATGACCGGCAAGAACGTGGGCGTGCTCGCCCAGATCCACTTCTACCTGGACGACATCGCCCCGAAGATCTTCACGTGGACTCCGTTCCACGGCGTGCTCGGACCCACCCAACCCCAGTGACGCTGCGCGCGCTGCGGCCCGCGCGGCTAGTGCCAATACTGCTGGTGTCAGGAGCGCTCCTTGCCACGGTGGCTCCGGCCTGGGCTCACGTGTTCCCGGATCACTCCGAGCCCCGGGTCGGCCACGTGCTGGACACCCCACCGCCCGCGGTGCGGATCTGGTTCGACGGCGCCATCGAGCCGGTGTTCAGCACGCTCCGGGTCGAGGACGCGGGCAAGCGCCGCGTGGACCGCAACGACGCGCGCGTCGACTCGAGCGACCGGACCCTGCTCGAGGTGAGCCTCCCGTCGCTGCCGCCCGGGCGGTACCAGGTCTTCTGGAGCGTGGTGGCCCGCGACGGCCACCGCACCGAGGGCAGCTTCCCGTTCCGGGTCAAGTGATGGCGGAGGCGGTCGCCTGGCTCGTGCGGTGGGTCGGCTTCGTGGCGCTGGCCGGCCTGGTCGGCGGCCTCGCGGTGGATCTCTTCGTCCTGTCCGCGCACGCTCCGGAGCTGGGCGCGGTGCGCGGGCGCCTTCGCGCGCTCCGCCTCGGCAGCGCGCTCGTCCTGCTCGCTGCCTCGGGCGGCGAGCTGCTGCTGCGCGCCGCCACCATGAGCGGCGCCGGGCTCGGGGTCGCCGTCGCGGCGGTGCCGGCGGTGCTGACGCGCACCCACTTCGGCGCGATCTGGAGCGCCCGCGCCGTCGTGCTGCTGGCCCTGCTCGCGCCGGCGGGCGCCCGATCGCGCGCGGGGCGGAGTCTCGGCGCCCTGCTCGCGCTGGGCATCACGGCCACCGTCACGCTGACCGGCCACGCCGCGGACTGGGGCGACGTCTCGATCACCGCCGCGCTCGACTGGGCGCACGTCGTGGCCGCGACTACGTGGGCCGGCGGCCTCTTCGTCCTCGTGATGCTCGTGCTTCGCGCCGCGCCGCGGTGGCCGCCCACGCTCCTGCCCGCGGTGATGCGCCGCTTCTCCACGCTGGCCGCCGCGTGTCTCGCGGTGGTCGTGCTGACCGGCGGCTACCGGGCCTGGATCGAGCTACCCACCGCGGCCGCGCTCTGGCAAACTGCCTACGGGCGCGTGCTGGCGGTGAAGGTCTTCCTGGCCCTGGGGCTGGTCGGCTGCGGCGCGGTCAATCGATATCTCGTGCTACCGCCTCTGGGGGCGGGGCGGGCCACCGGGCTCGCGGCGCGGCTCTTCCGTCTCGGACGGCTCGCGCTGGTGGGTCCGGGGCGCGCGGCGCGCCCGGCGCCGGCGTCACGGCTCGCCACCTGGGTGCTCCGTGAGGCGGCGCTCGCCCTCGCGATCCTCTGGTGCACCGCCATGCTCGTGGAGTCCACGCCGGCCCGCCACGCGGGCCACGCCGCGCACGCGGCCTTGTCGGAGGAGCCGAGGCGGGTGACCATGGCCGAGCTGCACGCCTCGGGCGGGATCCCGCCGGGGTGGCTCTTCAGCCCACCGCCGGGCGACGCCGAGCGGGGGCGCGAGGTCTTCGCGCGCCTCGGCTGCGCGGCCTGTCACCGGGTCGGCGACGGCGCGCCGTCCGCGTCGACGGGCGTCGGTCCCGACCTCACCGACGCGGGCGAGCATCACCCGGCGGGCTACCTGCTCGAGTCGGTGATCAACCCGAACGCGGTGATCGTGGAGGGGCCCGGCTACACCGCCGCCGACGGCCGCTCCATCATGCCGAGCTACGCCGACCGGCTGACCGTCCCCGAGCTGCTCGACCTGGTCGCCTACCTGCGCACGCTCTGACGTCAGTCGTTGACGACCGGGTTCCGCCGCACGGTGGGCACCCCGATCTTGATGTAGGGGTGCGCCTCCGCCGCGTGGCAGGCGGTGCACGCCGCCCGCATGGTCTCGATCCGCTGCTTGAAGAGGTCCGGATCCTTGGCCTTGATCGCGTCCATCACCTGCACATACGGCCCCTTCAGGAAGAGCGCGTCGGCGTTCTTGCGGTACTGCGGCCGCCGCTCGAGACCGAGCGTCATCGCGTTGCCCATCTCGTGAGCCATGTGCTCGGCGTAGCCCCAGTTCCCGTCGACGCCGCCCCAGTACATCTCGGTGTAGCGATAGGCGACCTCGGCCATCGTCGTCTCGAAGCCGCGGAGCTGGCGCTCGATGGCCGGGGTGCGGGCGTCGGGAGCGAGGCGGACGAGCCAGCCCTTCTCGGCGGCGGGCGCGTGCGAGTGCACGTGCTGTGCGCGCGCGACCTCCCAGCCCGCGGTGGCGCCCAGGCCCAGCAGGGTCGCGGCCCCCGCGATCACGAAGTAAGAGCGAGTCCGACGGGCGACACGTGTCATGGCGTCTGTCCTTTCACGGTGAAGGTGATGCGGCTGTCGACGACGTGCCCGTCCACCGACAGCACCCGATATTTGACCGTGTAGAGTCCCGCCGCGCGCGTCGTCAGCGAGACCGACAGCCGCCGGGGGTCGTCGGTCGTCACCGTAACGTCGCGGGCGTCCACCTGGGAGCCCGCCTCGCTCCAGACCGACGCGGTGCTGTACGCGGGCTCGAGCCGCTCGTTGAACCAGAGCTCGACGCGCTCCGGGGCCTGGGCGAGCACCGCCCGGTGCGGTGGCGACGATCGGACCAGGACCGCGTGGGCCTCGGCGGCCGGTCCGGCGAGGAGGGCGCTTGCGAGGAGCACGGTGGCGGCCAGGCCCAGCCGGGGCCAGCAGGCTCCACGCGTCATCACGCCCGCGCGAGGCTGGTCAGGAGCCGGCCACTGTGAACGCCACCGTGCCCTCGGTCACGTGCCCGTCCGCGGCCATCACCTTCCAGCGGGCCTGGTAGGCCCCCGCCCCGAGCGGGGGTAGCGGGTAGGCGAGGGTGTCTGGCGGCGTGTCCGGCTCCGGCCGGAGCAGCGCGATCGAGCGCTGGTGGGGTCCCAGGAGCTGCACCGAGCAGAGCGCCCGCTCCAGCCGGCTGTTGAATCGTAGCATCAGCCGGCGCGGCGCCGGGCCCGAGCTGCCCTGGGCCGGCGCCGACTCCAGGATGACGGCGTGCGCCTGCGCGGCCGGCAGCGGGAGCGAGCATGCCCAGATGATACCCAGGATCGCCGCGACCGCGAGCCGTCGCGTTCTCATCGCGCGCCCGGCAGGCGGACCGGCTGTACCACGGTCTTCAACGCCGGGAATTGCTCCTCGTGCCAGGCGACCAGGAACGAGCCGTCGCTCGCGAAGGCGACGTCGGGCGCGTAGGCCTTGATCGCCCTCGAGAGCACGTGGATCGGGCTCAGGGTCCGGCCCGCGTCGAGGGTGTAGCGCAGCAGGATGCGCCGGCGCACCGCGGTGGACTCCTCCCACACGACCACCGCGCGGCCGGCGGGGTCCACCGCCATGCGCGCGTTGTCGGGAATGGAGGTGGCCGAGGTGTGCAGCCGCCGGGCGGGACCGAAGCGCCGGCCGTCGGTCGAGACCGCGAAGCGCAGGTCGGGCCGGATGTCGGTGCCCTCGGTGTACCAGCTCATGTAGATGCGCCCGCGGCCATCCCAGCCGACCGCGCCCCCGCGATGAGGACACGCGTTGATCTTCCAGCGATCGGCGCTCACCAGGGTCGGATCGCCGAAGGTGCGCCCGCCGTCGCGCGAGACCGCCATCACCATGTCGCGGATGTCGCCGGGAAAGACCCGGCGCCAGGCCAGCGCCACCGAGTCGGCCGGCCCGACCGCCGCGTCGACCCGGCAGCACACGCAGGTGTCGTCGCCGACCTTTCGGATCGACTCGACGCGGGTGCCCCCGTCGACCACGCGGGCGAGCCAGGTGGCCGGGTCTGGCCGCCCCTCGTGGCCGTCGATCCAGGTCACGAGCACGGTGCCGTCGACGGCCACCGCGAGGCCGTCGAAGGAGTGCGAGATCGGGCGGTCCTCGTTCACGCGCAGCGGCGCCTCGAACGTGCGGCCGCCGTCGAGGGAGCGGGAGAGGCGCAGGTCGGAGGCGAAGAGCGTGCCCTCGGGCTTGGGCTTCTCCGAGGACCACGAGACGTACATCGGCCCGCCGCCCGCCGCGATCGCGAGGCGCGGCGGATGGTGGAGAGCCTCCACGCCCAGCCCGTCGGGATTCACCCGCCGAGGCGTCGTCTCATCGGGCAGGAGGAGATAGAGCTGGTTGGCGTGGCCCTCCTGCGCGGCCCACGCCACCACCGGCCGGCCGTCGGCCCGCGCCGCCACCGCGGCCCCGGAGACGTGGAACTCGTGTCCCCGGCTCACGTGCCCGTACTCGAGGCGCGGGCCCAGGGTCAGGTCCGCGCCGTGCGCGGGGCCGACCAGGAGCGCCAGGGCGACCGCCGCGCCGCCGACTCGCATGCTCATCGCCACCTCCAGGAGATACCGCCGTAGAAGGACCGGCCGTCGCCGGGGAAGAAGAAACGCCGGTTCGCGTCGTCCACCGCGACCGCCGCCGCGTAATTCCGGTCGGTCAGGTTGCGGGCCTCGAAGAACACCCCGAGGCCAGTCGGCTTGTGCTCGAAGCCGGTGCGGACGTTGACGAGGGTGTAGGCGTGGTTGCGCGCGTTGTTCTCGCTGTTGACGAAGTAGCCCTGCGGCACGATGTCGAGGCCCGGGGCCATCCAGAAGCCGGAGCCGTGGTCGTAGCGCAGCTCGGCCTGGATGAAGTGCGCCGGCGCGCCCGGCAGGTCGTTGTTGCCGAAGTTGACGTCGTCCACGAACTTGAAGCGCGACCAGGTGTAGGCGCCGCGGGCCCGCAGGGCGTCGCCGGTCCGGCCGAGGCCGATCCGCGGGAGGATGTCCTTCACGAGCAGCAGGTCGAGACCGACCTCCACGCCGGTGTGCCGCGAGCGGTCGATGTTGCGAAAGCGGGGGATCGTGAAGCCCGCGCCCGGGAAGGGCTGCACGTTGACGTTCTGGATCTCGTCCCACAGCTCGATGTCGTAGACCAAGACGTCCCAGGCCAGGCGCTCGCCGACCGTGCCGCGCGTGCCGACCTCGAACTGCCACGACTTCTGCGCCGCGAGCTGGCCCAGGTTGCCCGCGAGCTGGCCGGGGGCGGTGATCTCGAGGAGGAGCGGGGGCTCGTAGGCGTGGCTCGCGTTGCCGAAGACCTGCACCGTCGGCGCGGGCTTCCAGATGAAGCCGGCGCGCGGGGAGGCGGCCGCGAAGTCCACCGCGTCGGATTGGTTGCCGTCGCTCAGGAAGCGGTCACGGACCTCGCGGGTGGTGTAGACCCCGCGGCCGCCCACGATCGCGGTGAAGGTGCGCGTCAGGTCGAGCTGGTCCTCGAGGTAGCCGGCCACCGTGTTCGCGATGTTGAACTGGTCCTTGGTCTTGGCGCCCCGGTTGCCGACCACGTTGGCGAAGTTGACGTCGATCTGCCGGGTCCCGAAGAACTGCAGGCCCGCGGTGAACCGGTTGGCCAGCCCCGCGAGCGGCGCGGTCAGCACGTAGCGCAGCTCGGTGCCGTAGCTGTAGGTGGTGTCGTCGATGATCGCGAAGGACAGCGGGTGATCGAGGTCCTGGTAGTTGAGCTGGGTGTACCACTCGAGCGCCTGGTCCTCGCCGAGCGGGGTGCGCACCGTGAGGGCGCCGCGGCTGTAGTCGTAGTCGCGGGCCTCCTTGAACGGGGCATTGACCGGGTTCCGCTGCCGCGGATTGCGGTCCATCTCCTGCTGGGTGAGGGCGCCGGGGAGGTTCTCCTCGCTACGGACGTAGCCGAGGTCGAGCCGCACGGTGGTGCCACCGGGGAGGCGGTAGCCGAAGGTCGCGTAGGCGCGGCGCCGGAGCTGGTCGCCGTGCTGGCGGAAGCCGTTCAGCTCGGTGTCGCTGAGGCCCACGTAGAGATCGAACGGGCCGTAGACCTGGCCGGTGCCCACGTAGTTCTTGAGGAAGCCGAAGGAGCCGGCCTCGCTGCGCAGCTCGATCGGCGCGGCGTCGTAACCGGTCTTGCTCACGTAGTTGATGGCGCCCCCCAGGGTGTAGCCGCCGAAGCGCAGCGCGTTGGCGCCCTTGTAGACCTCGAGCCGCTTGGTGGTGAGCAGCTCGAGCGACTCGAAATCGGCGAAGCCGTCGGCGTCACCATACGGGAAGCCGTCGATCAGCACGGTGACGCCGCGCAGGTGGAAGTTGTTGCGCAGGCCCGAGCCACGGATCGAGAGCTGGCTCTCGTCGGCGGCGCCGAAGCGCGGCTGGACGAGCACGCCCGGCACGAAGTCGAGCGCGTCCTTCAGGTTGGCCGCCCGCGACTCCTCGATCTTCTGCTGGCCCACGACCTCGGTGCCGCCGGGCACGCGCTGGAGCTCCTCGCGCGCCTCCTCCTCGGTGCGCCGGCGCTCGTCGATGCCGCGTCCGCTCTCCACCACTACCGGCGGCAGGACCGGCGTGGGGCCGGTCTGGGCGAGGGCGGCGCCGGCCAGGGCGAGCACGCCGGCCACGACGACGAGCAGGTGAGGCCACACGATATGAAGATGCATAGGGGCTGGATCTCCTCGCGTCTAGCGCAGCTTGAATTCCACCGGCAAGAGCACCCACATCGCGACCGCGTCGGATCCCCGGCGCGCGGGGTCGAAGCGCCAGCGCTTCACCGCGTCCGTCGCCGCGTCGTCCAGCTCGGGATGCCCGGCGGACTTCTCGACGAGCACGTCCCCGATCCGTCCGTCGGCAAGCACGTGCACGCGCAGGAGGGTCGTCCCCTGGATGCCGAGCCGGCGCGGGGTCGCCGGGTAGCTGGGCCGCACCTGGTAGCCGCCCTGGGGGCGCGCCTGCCGCGTCACGCTTTCTGAGATCGCGGCGGCCAACGGGCCGACCGCGGCGACGGCGGGCGCCAGCGCGCCCGACAGAGAGGACACGATGGTCGTGGTGGGATTGGCCGGTGCGGCGGGTGACTCCGTGGGAGCGAGCGGGGTGCCGCTGCTGACCGGCTCGGGAGCGGGGGGCGGAGCGACCTGGGTCACGGGCGCGGGCGCCGGAGGGGGCGTCTCCGACCCGGCCGCTCGAGCCATCGCCTGCGGTCGCGGGGCTTCGATGAGCCGCGGGGGCCGGATCGGCGCGCGCGGCGCGGGGGGCGAGGCGGGCGCCTCCCGCGGAGGCTCCTCCTGGGTCTCTAGCGTGACCAGCTCTACCGGCAGGACCGGCGGGCGGACCGCGGCGGACACCCAGTGCTGCCCGACGACCAGGCCGGTCGCCAGCCCCAGGTGGAGCAGGCACGACACCGCGATCGGTGCCCCTCGAGACCGTAACAGCTCGACCAATGGAGTACTCCCCGCTAGCGCAGAGTCAGAGCACGAAACCTTCGGGACCCGCGCGGCCGAGAGAGCCGGACCGGCGCGGGACGAGCTTCGGGTTGGCTAGGCGGCGGGAGCGGGAGGGGCCCGGCCCTGATCGGGACCGAGCCAGCGGGCGGGCAGCGTCGAAAGGTCGGGCTCGGCGGCGTGCCCGGCGGCGGCGAGGACGATCGAGGTCTCGACGATCGCGTCGACCGCGACCGCGGACAGGTGCGCCGAGGCCGCCGCGATCGTGCAGGCGTCGACCTGCTTCGGATCGAGCCCGTGGTGAACCGAATGCAGCGCGTTCTCGAACGCGAACAGCGTCAGCAGCAGGGCGAGGCACAGCACCAGGATCCGGCGCGGGCGCCGGCGCAGCGCCACCCCCGCCACCACGAGGGCGCCCGCCGCGATCCACGGCGTGAAGCCGGCGGAATCGGCGGGCGCGGTGACGGCCGGGGCCGGTGACGGGGCCTCTGGTGCGCTCGAGGCCTCGGGGGTCCGAGGCACGGGCTCGATGATCGGTGCGGACGAGTGGGCCATCGCGGGCCCGGTGGCCGCGAGCAGGGCCACCGCAGCCAGCAGGACACCGATGAGCACGATCGTCCGGTTCGCTGACATCGCAGGCAGGGTACCGGATCAACCCACGAGCGTCAATCACGGTTCCCCTCGACTCGTTGACGGGGCCGGAGTCGCTGTGGGATCATAACGTCCCGCCATGAAAGTCCATTTCACGACGCTCGGGTGCCCCAAGAACCAGGTGGACTCCGAGCTGATGCTGGGCATGCTGACCGAGGCCGGCCACGAGATCGCGTCGGCGGCCGAGGCGGCCGACTGCCTGGTGGTCAACACCTGCGCCTTCATCGACCGGGCGCGCGAAGAATCGGTCAACACCATCCTCGAGCTGGCTCATCTGAAGGCGCGCGGCCGGGCCCGGGCGCTCATCGTCACCGGTTGCCTCACCCAGCGCTACGGGCTCGAGATCAGCAAGGAGATCCCGGAGGTCAGCGCGATCCTCGGCACCTCGGAGCTGCACCGCATCGTGGACCTGGTCAACCAGGCCGACGGCCGCCAGGCGTGGGTGAGCGCCGCGCCGCCCGGCTATCTCTACGATGCCCAGACCCCGCGGCTCCTCACCGGGCGGGTGCCCTACGCCTACGTCAAGATCGCGGAGGGGTGCGACATGGGGTGCACCTTCTGTGCGATCCCCCAGTTTCGCGGCAAGCACCGCAGCCGGCCCCTCACGGACATCGTGGCGGAGGTGAGCGGGCTCGCCCGGCGCGGCATCCAGGAAGCCATCCTGGTGTCGCAGGACACGCTCGCCTACGGGCGCGACCTGCCCGGCAACGGGGACATCGGCGACCTGCTCCTGGCGCTGTCCGACACGTCGATGCCCTGGATCCGCCCCATGTATCTGCACCCCGCCCACGTGACCGAGCGCCTGATCGAGAAGTGGCGGCGCGCGCGGGTGGTGCCCTATCTCGACATGCCGGTGCAGCACGGCGACGACGCGATCCTGCGCGCCATGCGCCGCGGCGTGACCGCCCAGCGTATGAAGGACATCGTGGCGCGTCTGCGCGACGCGCTGCCCGGCGTCACCCTGCGCACCACGCTGCTGGTGGGCTTTCCCGGCGAGACCGAGGCCGCGTTCGAGAACCTGCTCGCCTTCGTGGAGGACGTGGCGTTCGACCGCCTCGGCGTCTTCACCTACTCGGTGGAGGAGGGCACGCCCGCCGCCGACATGCCGGACCAGGTCCCGGCCGAGGTGATGGCGGAGCGGGCGCAGCAGGTGCAGGACCTCCAGGATCGCCTGGCCTGGCCGCGCCAGAAGGCGCTCTTCGGCACGCGGCAGACCGTGCTGGTCGACGGGCCGAGCCCGGATCCGGCATTCCCCTTCGAGGGCCGCACCGCGGGCCAGGCGCCCGAGATCGACGGCGTGGTGCTGCTGCGCAACGCGCGCCTCACCCCCGGACGCTTCGCGGACGTCGGCATCGTCGAGGTGGACGGCTACGAGCTCGTCGGCGAATAAGTCGCTCGGCGTCCTCGATCGCCTGGCCTTCGTGCTGGCCAGCGTCTTCGGGGCCGGTTACTCGCCGGTGGCGTCGGGCACGGTCGGCAGCTTCGTCACCGCGGTCGCGCTCTGGCTCCTGCCCTTCACGCCGCTGCGGATCGCGGTCACCCTGGTCGCGGTCATCCTGATCGGCATCTGGGCGGGCGGGCGCGTCGAGCGCGTGCTCGGCCGCAAGGATCCGGGCGTGATCGTCATCGACGAGGTCGCGGGCATGCTGCTGTCGGTGATCGTGCTGCCGCGGACCCTGCCGGTGCTGGTCACCGCGTTCCTCCTCTTCCGGCTCTTCGACATCTGGAAACCGTTCCCGGCCCGTGAGAGCCAGGCCCTCACCGGCGGCATGGGCGTGATGGTGGACGACCTCATCGCCGGGCTCTACGCCCTGGTCCTCGTCATGGGAGCCCGGGCGCTCTTCGGCGTGCCCGCGTGAGGCCATGAGCCAGACCTGGATCGTCACGGTGGGCGCGGCCCGGCTCGGCTCGGCCGACGACCCGGCCGGGCTCCTGGTCGCGCGCGCTCTTCTCGCCGACGGCGTGCCGGTGGCCTCGCGCCAGATCGTGGACGAGGACGAGACCGCGGTCGAGGAGGCGCTGCGCTCCGCCGTCGAGGCCGCGTCCCTGGTGGTGGTGCTCGCGCACCCCGGGGGGTCGAGCGGCGAGGTGGTGCGGCGCGCGCTGTCGCGGCTGACCGGGGCCCGCCTCGTGCTCAACGACAAGCTGCTCGCGCTGCTCGAGGAGGACTACGCCCGTCGCGGCCAGGCGATGCCACGCCGGCTCGATCGCCTGGCCCTGCTGCCGCAGGGCGCGGTGCTGTGGCCGGGCGCGGGCGAGCCCGCGTGGGTGCTCGAGAGCAAGCGGGCGGCGGTGGCGGTGCTCCCGGCGGGCTCGGCCGCGCTCGCGAGCCTGGTGGAGCAGCAGCTGCGGCCGCTCGCCCGGCAGCGCGCGGGCGCGGGTGAGAGGACGGTGCTCCGCACGCTCCACACCACCGGGCTCGCGCCCGCCGACGCCGAGGAGCGGCTCGGACGCTGGCTCGGGACGGACGGGCCGGTGGCGGTCGCCTGCGTGCCGGTCGACGGCGACGTGTGGGTGCAGCTGCGCGCGCGCGCCCAGTCCCGCGCGGCCGCCGAGGCGGCGCTGGCGCCGGTCGAGCGGGAGATCCGCGAGGCGCTCGGGCCCGATTGCTGGGGCCGCGATGAGGACACGCTGGAGGTCGTCGTCGGTCGCCTGCTGCTGGATCGGCACCTCACCGTGTCGATGGCCGAGTCCTGCACCGGCGGCCTGGTCGGCCACCGGCTCACCAACATCGCCGGCTCCTCCCGTTACGTCGAGCGCGGCGTGATCGTGTACTCGAACCAGGCCAAGGAGCAGCTCCTGGGCGTGCCCGAGGAGACGCTGCGCGCCCACGGCGCGGTGAGCGCGCCGGTGGCCGAGGCGATGGCGGCCGGGATCTGCCGGATCTCGGGCTCGGCCTGCGGGATCGCGGTCACCGGCATCGCGGGGCCCGACGGCGGCACCCTCGCCAAGCCGGTCGGCACCGTGTTCATCGCGGCAGCCGCGCCGGGCCCCGAGGGGACTCGCATCGCGGTCCGGCGCTTCCGCTTTCCGGGCGGCCGGGAGGCGGTGAAGTGGCAGTCCTCGCAGGCCGCGCTCGACATGCTTCGCCGCGCCCTGCTGCCGCGGGCGTGATCCGCGCCTTCGTCGCGATCCTCCTCGGCGACGCGGTGCGGGAGGCGGTGGCCGCGGTGGTCGAGCGGCTGCGCCCGCTGGGCCCGGCGGTGGCCTGGGTGCCCGCCGCGAACCTGCACCTGACGCTGCAGTTCCTGGGTGACCAGCCCGAGGAGCGGCTCGCCGCGGCGGAGGCCGCGCTGCACGACGCGGCGGGGGCGAGCGCGCCGATCGAGGTGACGCTCCACGGGATTGGCGCGTTTCCCGGGCTCGAGCGTCCGCGCATCCTCTGGGTCGGGCTGGCCCACGGCGCGCTCGAGGCTCGCGCCCTGCAGGCGCGGGTGGCCGAGGCCCTGTCTCGCGAAGGATTCCCGCGAGAAGACCGCGCCTGGCATCCCCATCTCACGATCGGACGGGTGTACGACGAGCGCCGCTGGCGCCGCGAGGCCGGCCCGGCGCTGCGCCAGGCCCTGGCCCAGGCGGCGACCACCCGGTTCGGCACGCTGCGAATCGTCGAGCTGGCCCTGATGCGCAGCGAGCTCTCGCCGCGGGGGGCGCGCTACACCATCCGGCACGCCGCTCCGCTGGGCGGCGGTGGGGCGTCGAGCGGCCCGGCCTGAGCGGGCGCGGTCGCGGGCTGTATCGAAGTGGGGACATTGACACGGCGTGCGCCAGATTCCACACTGCGGCTCGGATGCGACGGGCGCCTGCGTTGACTTTGATCGGGGCGCGCTCGTATCATGGGAGAACTTGTTGAACTACCGCGTGTTTCTGTCTACCCCTCGAGCCCGCCAGGGCTCCTTCCACGCCCAGTCGAGGAGATCAGCATGGCTGATGTGAAGACCGACCGCCGCCAGGCACTGGACCTAGCGATTGCCTCGATCGACCGCCAGTTCGGGAAAGGCGCGATCATGCGCCTGGGCCAGAACGGGGCGTTCGACGAGATCGCCGTCATTCCCACCGGCGCCATGCAGCTCGACGTGGCGCTCGGGATCGGCGGCATTCCGCGCGGGCGCATCACCGAGATCTACGGTCCGGAGTCGTCCGGCAAGACCACGCTGGCGCTCCACATCATCTCGGAGGCCCAGCGCATGGGCGGGACCGCCGCGTTCATCGACGCCGAGCACGCGCTCGATCCGATCTACGCCAAGAACCTGGGCGTCAACACCGACGAGTTGCTGATCTCGCAGCCCGACACCGGCGAGCAGGCGCTCGAGATCGCCGAGACCCTGGTCCGCTCCAACGCGGTCGACGCCATCGTGATCGACTCGGTCGCCGCGTTGGTACCGCGGGCGGAGCTCGACGGCGACATGGGCGACTCCTTGCCGGGCCTCCAGGCTCGCCTGATGTCGCAGGCCCTCCGGAAGCTGACCGCTGCCATCGCCCGCTCGGGCGGCTCGGTCATCTTCATCAACCAGATCCGGGAGAAGATCGGGGTCATGTTCGGCTCCCCCGAGACCACCACCGGGGGCCGGGCGCTCAAGTTCTACTCCTCGATCCGGCTGGACATCCGGCGCCAGGACACCATCAAGAATGGCACCGAGGCGGTCGGGGTCCGGACCAAGGTCAAAGTGGTGAAGAACAAGCTCTCTCCGCCCTTCCGGGAGGCCGAGTTCGACGTCATTTACGGGGAGGGCATCTCCAAGGAGGGGTCGGTCCTGGACCTGGCCTCGGAGCACAATGTTGTCGAAAAATCCGGTACTTGGTACACCTATAAGAGTGAGCGGATCGGTCAGGGCCGCGAGAACGCCAAGCGGTACCTGAAGGAAAATCCCAAGATCTTGGTCGAAGTCGAGGCCAAAGTCCGCGACGCCCTGGGCCTCAGGCCAATCGGAGGGGCGGCGCCGGCCCCGGCCCCGGAGAAGACGGCCAAGTAGGAGCGAGCGACGATGGAACTCCAGCAGCTGCTGTCGGAGACGGCGCAGCGCAAGGCCTCGGACCTGCATCTGAAGTCGGGTTCGAAGCCGATCCTCAGGATCCACGGCCATCTCGAGGTGCAGGACGACCTGCCCATGGTCACCCGCGAGTTCATCGACAAGATGGCCGAGAGCCTGCTGGGCGAGCGCCGGGTCGGCATGCTGCTGGAGGGACGCGAGATGGACCTGGGCTACATGCTGCCCGGGATCGGTCGCTTCCGCTGCAACCTCTTCCTCGCCATGGGCGAGGTGCGTGGCGTCTTCCGGCACGTGCCCGAGCGCATCCCCGCCTTCCAGGAGCTGCACCTGCCCAAGGTGCTCGAGCGGCTGTCGATGGAGCGCCGCGGGATGATCCTGGTCACCGGGATCACCGGCTCCGGCAAGTCGACCAGCCTCGCCTCCATGATCGACTTCATGAACCGGAGCCGGAACGACCACATCGTCACCATCGAGGACCCGATCGAGTTCGTGCACCAGGACAAGAAGTGCGTGCTGAGCCAGCGCGAGATCGGCCACGATTCGGTGAACTTCGCCCAGGCTCTCCGCGCCGCCCTCCGTGAAGATCCCGACATCATGCTGGTCGGCGAGCTCCGCGACGTGGAGACCATGGAAGTGGGCCTCCACGCGGCGGAGACCGGTCACCTCGTGCTCTCCACGCTCCACACCCTGAACGCGGCAGAGACCATCAACCGGATGATCTCCATGTTCCCGCCGCACCAGGAGGACCAGATCCGGGGCCAGCTCGCCTCGGTCATCCAGGGCATCGTCTCGCAGCGCCTGGTGGTGCGCGCCGACGGCCGCGGCCGCGTGCCCGCGGTCGAGGTCATGATCGCCACCGGCCTCATCCGGGACTGCATCCGCGAGGCCGACAAGACCCCGCAGATCCCGAGCGTCATCGCGGCGGGCACGGCCCAGTACGGCATGCAGACCTTCGACCAGTCGCTGCTGCAGCTCTATCGCGAGGAGCTGGTCACGTACGAAACCGCCCGCGACGCCGCGACGAACCCGGACGACTTCGACCTCAAGATCAAGGGCATCTTCTCCACCGGCGAGATGACCTGGGAGCATCCGGGGGGCAGCAACACCGCCTCGACCGCCGCGCCCACGCAGCCGGGCATGGCCGGCGCCGCGCCGGCCCCGGCCGCGCGCAGCCCCTTCGGCAAGAAGGCGGGGTAGCGCCGACGCCGCCCGCCCCGGTACTGGATGAGAAGGCCGCCAGGTTGGCGGCCTTCGATCTTTTGGCCCGCAAGTCCTGGAGCGGCCGCGAGCTGACCCGCCGCCTCCGTCGCCGAGGCGCCCCCGCCGAGATCGCTCTGGCCGTCGTCGCCGACCTCACCGAACGCGGCTACGTGGACGATCAGGCTTTCGCCCGCTGGTGGGCCGAGGCCCGCGCCCGTGGGCGCCGGGTCGGCAGCCATCGGCTGCGCCAGGAGCTGCTCGCCAAAGGGATTCCCCGCGCCATGGCCGAGGCCGCGATCTCCGCCGCGTTCGAGGAGGTGGGCGAATCCGCGCGCGCGCTCGAGGCCGGCCGGCGCCGGCTGCCCGCTCTCCTGCGCGGCCAGCCCGCGCGCGCGCCCGCCCGCCTGGCCGATTATCTCCTGCGCCGCGGCTACCCGGCCGCGACCGTGCGCCACGCGGTGCGGGTGCTGCTGGCCGAGCGGGGCGCCGACCTCTCCGGCATCGAGGAAGACGGCGGCGTATAATACCGCTCCTATGACCGGGAGCGAGATCCGCGCGCGGTTCCTCGAATACTTCCGCCGGCGCGGGCATACGGTGGTGCGGTCCTCTCCGCTGGTGCCCGCCCAGGATCCAACCCTGCTCTTCACCAATGCGGGCATGGTGCAGTTCAAGTCGGTGTTCCTGGGGGAGGAGCGCCGGGACTACGTCCGGGCGGCCACCGCCCAGAAGTGCGTGCGGGCGGGCGGCAAGCACAATGACCTCGAGAACGTCGGCCGCACCGCCCGGCACAACACCTTCTTCGAGATGCTGGGCAACTTCTCCTTCGGGGACTACTTCAAGGAGGACGCGATCCGGTTCTGCTGGGAGCTCTTGACCGAGGAGTTCGGGCTCCCCAAGGACCGGCTCAAGGCCACCGTCTTCACCGACGACGACGATGCCTTCGAGCTGTGGAAGAAGGTGGCCGGGCTCGGGGAGGACCGCATCCTCCGCCTGGGCGAGAAGGACAATTTCTGGTCCATGGGGGACACCGGCCCGTGCGGGCCGTGCTCCGAGGTGCACTTCCACCAGGGCGATCATCTGCCCTGCGCCGAGGAGCAGGCGGGACGGACCTGCCTGGGGCCGGCCTGCGACTGCGACCGCTGGGTCGAGATCTGGAACCTGGTCTTCATGCAGTTCAACCGGGACGCGAGCGGCACGATGACGCCCCTGCCCAAGCCCTCGATCGATACCGGCATGGGGCTCGAGCGGCTCGCGGCGGTGCTCCAGGGCAAGCAGTCCAGCTTCGACACCGACCTGCTCCGGCCGCTGATCGCCCACGTCGAGCGCCTGAGTGGCAAGACCTACGGCCGCGATGAGGAGTCGGACGTCTCGATGCGGGTCATCGCGGATCACGCGCGCGCGGCCACGTTCCTGATCGCGGATGGGGTCACGCCGTCCAACGAGTGGCGCGGCTACGTGCTCCGACGCATCATGCGCCGGTCCATGCGCCACGGCCGCATGCTGGGGCTCGAGGCGCCGTTTCTGTGGGACGTCACCGGCAGCGTGGTGGCGGTGATGGGCGACGCGTACCCGGAGATCCGCGAGGCGCACGCCCGGGTGGCCGAGACGGTGCGCCAGGAAGAGGAGCGCTTCGCGGAGACGCTCGATCTCGGGATGGCCAAGATCCGCGAGTACCTGGAGGCGCACAAGGCCGACACCAACCGGAGCCACGCGGGCGACTCTAGGCCGAGCCACGCGGGCGACTCTAGGCCAATAGTCGACGGCCGCTTCCTGTTCACGCTCTACGACACGCACGGCTTCCCGTTCGACCTGGCGCAGGAAGTGCTCCAGGACGCGGGCTTCGCGGTCACGCCCGAGACCCAGCAGGCCTTCGACGCCGAGATGGACGCGCAGCGCGAGCGGGCCCGCGCCGGGGCCTCGTTCGGGGCGGCGGACCGCGGCGAGCCGAGCGTGGCCATCTACCAGCGGCTCTCGACCGAGCTGGCGAAGCCGCAGTTCCTGGGCTATGGCTCACTGGCCGCGCCCGCGCGCATCCTCGCCCTGGTCGTGGGTGGCCAGCGGCGCCGCGAGGTGCGGCAGGGCGAGACGGTGGAGATCATCCTGGACCGCACGCCCGCCTACGCGGAGTCCGGCGGCCAGCAGGGCGACACCGGCTCGGTGATCGGCCGCGAGGGCCAGGGGCAGATCCAGGACACCTACTACCGCGGCAGCCAGCTCATCGTGCACCGGGTGGCGGTGACCCAGGGGCAGCTCCGCGAGGGCGAGGAGGTCGCGGTCAGCGTGGAGTCGCGCCGGCGGCAGGGGCTCAGGCAGCACCACACCGGCACGCACCTGCTCCACGCCGCGCTGCGGAAGGTGCTGGGCACCCACGTGGGGCAGGCGGGCTCCCTGGTGGCGCCCGACCATCTGCGCTTCGACTTCTCCCACGGCGCCTCCGTGAAGGACAGCGAGGTGGAGGAGGTCGAGAGCCTGGTCAACGAGCAGGTGCAGGCCAATATCGTGGTGAGCCCGAGCGAGATGGACCTGCAGGAGGCGCTCCGCACCGGGGCCATGGCGCTGTTCGGCGAGAAGTACGGCGATCGCGTGCGCGTTATCCGCATCGGCGACTTCTCCACCGAGCTGTGCGGTGGCACCCATCTCGACGCGACCGGCCAGATCGGCCTCTTCAAGGTGACCGACGAGGGCGCGGTGGCCTCCGGGGTGCGCCGCATCGAGGCGGTCACCGGCGAGCACGCGCTCGCCCACGTGGGGCGCGAAGAGGCCGCGTTGCGCGAGTCCGCGGGCCTGCTCAAGATCGCGCCCCTCGAGCTGCCCCGCCGTCTCGCCACGCTGCTCGACGATCAGAAGCGGCTCGAGAAGCAGGTCGCCCAGCTCGAGACCAAGCTCGCGCGCAGCCAGGCGCAGGATCTGGTGGCCGCCGCCAAGCAGGTGGCGGGGGTGCCGGTGCTCGCCGCGCGGCTCGACGGGCTCGATCCGGACGGGCTGCGCGCGGTGGTGGACACGCTACGCGATCGGCTGCCGTCGGGGATCATCCTGCTCGGCAGCGCGGTGGACGGCAAGGTGAGCCTGGTCGCGGCCGTCTCCAAGGACCTCATGAAGCGCTTCCCGGCCGGCCGGCTCGTGCAGGAGATCGCCAAGATGGTGGGCGGCGGCGGGGGCGGCCGCCCGGACCTGGCCCAGGCCGGCGGCAAGGACGCCGCGAAGCTCGACGAGGCCCTCGGCGCGGTCGCGGGCTGGGTGGAGCGGACGGCGCAGGCGTAGCCCGAGGCACCCGCACATGGCCACCATCCGCACCATGTGCCCGATGAACTGCCATCCCACCCTCTGCGGGATGCTCGTCACCGTCGAGGACGGGCGGCTCGTCGAGGTCGCGGGCGACCCGGACAATCCCGACAGCCGCGGCTTCCTCTGCGTGCGTGGCCACGCCTCGCGCGAGATCATCGGCAACCCGCAGCGGCTGCTGACCCCGCTCGCGCGTGACCGGCGCGACGCGCCGTTCCGGGAAGTGACGTGGGACGCGGCGCTCGATCGCATCGCGGAACGGCTCCGGTCGGTCGGGCGCGAGGCGGTCGGGCTCTGGTCGGGCCACGGCTTCTTCGCCAACAACTACGGCACCCGCGTCAACTCGGAGCTGCTCCGCCGCTTCGCCAATCTCTGGGGCTGCCAGTGGTGGGCCCCCACCATGATCTGCTGGGGGCTCGGCGGCTTCGGGATCGGGCTCACCGGCCCGCTCGAGACCAATACCAAGGAGGACATGGGGGCCCACGCGGAGCTGATCTTGTTATGGGGCGCCAACCTCGCGAGTCAGCCGAACACCGCCCCGCACCTGGTGAGCGCGCGCCGCCGCGGCGCGCATGTCGTCACGATCGACGTGCGGCGCACCGAGGCGGCCGCCCAGTCGGACGAGGTGCTGATCATCCGGCCCGGCACCGACGCGGCGCTGGCGCTCGGGATGATGCACGTGCTGATCGCGGAGGATCTCTGCGATCGGGAGTTCGTCGCGCGCCACACCACGGGCTTCGACGCCCTCGCGGAGCACGTGCGGCGGCACTCGCCCGCGTGGGCGGCCGCGGTCACCGGTCTCGACGAGGCGGTCATCGTGGGCCTGGCGCGCCGGTACGCGGCGACGCGGCCGGCCATGATCCTGCTGGGCGGCAGCAGCATGCACAAGGGCGCCAACGGCTGGCAGGGCGCGCGGGCGGTGGCGTGCCTGCCCGCGCTGACCGGCAACCTGGGCATCGCGGGCGGCGGCCTCGGCCCGCGCCACGGCAGCAAGGGGCACGGCTTCGGCCTGACCGACATCGCGCTGGCCGCGCGGCGGCCGCCCGGCGACTACGTGCCGAACCAGATGCCACGCATCACCGAAGCGCTGGAGAACGGCCGGGTGCGCGCGCTGCTCCTCTTCGGCACCGACATGCTGTCGTCGTTCGCGGACACCGGTCGCCTCGAGGCCGCGCTGGCGCGCCAGGAGCTGATCGTCAGCTACGAGCTCTTCTGGAACGACACCGCGCGCCGCTTCGCGGACATCGTCCTGCCCGGCACCGCGTGGCTGGAGGAGCTCGGCTGCAAGGCGACCAATACGCACCTCTACCTGATGGAGCCGGCGCTGCCGCCCGCCGGGCAGACGCGTACCGGCGCGTGGGTGCTGCAAGAGCTCGCGCGGCGTCTCGGGGTCGCCGACTTCTACCCGTGGGCCGATTCGGCGGGACCCATCGACGCGATCCTCGATCACCCCGCCACCGGGCACGCCACCGTGGCGACCCTGCGCGCGGAGGGCGGCATCCGCGCGCTCCGCGTCTCGCACGTGGGCCATCCCGATCTCGTGTTCCCCACGCCGTCCGCGAAGGTGGAGCTCTACTCGGAGCGCGCGGAGCGTCTCGGCCTGCCCGCGCTGCCGGTGCACGAGGACCTGCCCGCCGGGCGCTTCCCGCTCGTGCTTCGCCAGGGACGGACCCTCGGGCACTTCCACGGCTTCTACGATCACGGCCGCGCGCTGCCGTCGCTGGCCGCGCTCGAGCCCGAGCCGGTGCTGTGGCTCTCGCCCGCCGACGCGGCCGCGCGCCGGGTGGCGGACGGCGCCGCGGTGCGCGTATTCAACGAGCGCGGCGAGATGCGCGCCCGCGCGCGGGTGACGGACCGCGTGCCCGCGCGCACCGTGTGGATGCGCGACGGCTGGGACGGCCTCAATCGGCTCACCTCCGGGGAGGCGTGCATCCCGGACGCGGCGGTGGACGTGTTCGGGTTCTCGGCGGGCCAGGCCGCGTTCGACGCGGCGGTGGAGGTCGCGCCTGTCTGAGCGCGCCCCGGCCGCGCTGCTCTTCGACTTCGGGGGCACGCTCGACGCCGACGGCGTGACGTGGAAGGAGCGATTCTTCGCCCTCTGGCGCGCCGAGGGCGCGGCCGATCGTCCCGAAGCGTTCGATCCCGTCTTCTACCGCGCCGACGATGCCCTCGTCGGCGCGGTCCCGATCACGCTCTCCTTCGAGGAGACGGTGCGGCGGCTCACCGCCAACATCGCCTCCGGCCTCGCGGTGGGTGACGAGCGGGTGATCGCGCGCGTCGCCGATCGCTTCCTCGACGACGCCCACCGCCATCTGCGGCGCAACCAGGCGCTGCTCGCGCGGCTCGGCGCGCGCTATCGGCTCGGTCTCGTGTCCAACTTCTATGGGAACCTCGAAACCGTGTGTCATAATACGGCGATCCGGTCTCTCTTCGGTGTCATCGTCGATTCCGTGCGGGCCGGGTTCTCCAAGCCGGATCCGCGCATCTTCATGCGGGCACTGGACGGGCTCGGGGTGGCCCCGCTCGACGCCACGTTCGTGGGCGATTCGGCGGCCCGGGACATGGAGGGCGCGCGGGCGCTCGGCATGCGACACATCTGGCTGATCGCCGACCCGCCGCCGCCCGGCGGGCCGTGTTGCCCGGGCGACGCGATGATCCATTCACTGACGGACGTGGAGGCGTTGCTGCTCGGATGACGGATTCGGTGCGAGGCGCGATCATCGCGGCCGGCGAGGGCAGCCGGCTGCGCGCGGACGGCTACCGGGTGCCGAAGCCCATGGTCGAAGTGGCCGGGCTGCCCCTCATCGGCGCGGTGCTGCGCAATTTCACGACCGCCGGAATCACCGCGATCACCATCATATTGAACGAGCAGGAGCGGGAGTGCGTCGAGTGGGTCCGGACCCGGTTCCCCGCGCTCGCGATCGACTTCATCGTGAAGAGCACCGCGTCCTCGCTCGAGAGCTTCCGCGAGGTGACCGGGCGCGGGCCCGCGGGGCCGATGCTGGTGTCCACGGTGGACGCGTGGTGTGCGGCGGAGGATTTCGCGCGCTTCGCGGCCGCCGCGGCGTCGCGGCCGGACGACGCGACGGTGCTCGCGGTCACCCCGTTCGTCTCGGACGAGAAGCCCCTCTGGGTGACGCTGGGGGCGCGCGGGCGCGTGGAGGGCCTCGGTATGGTGGATAGCGGTCTGGTCACCGCGGGGGTGTATCGTGTCTCAGATCGGGCGCGGCGGCTCGCGCCCGCGCGGGAGCTCGGGCGGCTGCGCGAGTACCTGGGCTGGCTGCACGAGAGCGGCGAGCCGCTCTACGGGGAGATCATCGAGACGGTGGTGGACGTGGACCGGGCACTGGATGTGGCCAGCGCGGAGGCGCTGGCGCGAGGAGTTCGACGGACATGAGCGCGAGGAGGACAGGGGTGGTGGATCTGACATGCTGGGGGCTCTTTCGCGAGCGCGAGCATTCCCCCGGACGGGAGAGCGACGACGCGGAGATCCTGCGACTGGCCGGCAAGCACCTGGAGACGTACGGCGTGCAGGTGGAGCTCCGGGCCCCCGAGGATCTCGTCGCCACCGAGGTGCCGCCCCACGGCGTGTTCTTCATGTGCGAGCGCATGGAGGCGCTCACCACGCTGCTGGCCTGGCAGGAGCGGGGCGTGCGGCTCGTCAACTCGCCGCTGGCCGTGCTCAACACCTACCGGGAGCGGATGATCGCCCAGCTCCGCGAGGCCAACGTGGCCTTCGTGCCGAGCCGGCTCGTGACCACGGGCGACGCGGACGTGGCGGCCCGGCTGCCGGTCTGGGTCAAGCGCGCCGACGTCCACAACACGCAAGAGGGTGACGTGGTCTTCGCGGAGACGCCGGACGCGGTCGCGGCTGCGCTCGCCGGCCTCGCCGCCCGCGGCATCGACGGCGCGGTGCTCCAGCCCCACGTCCCCGGCGACCTCATCAAGTTTTACGGGGTCGGCCCGGGAGGCGGCGGGCCGGACGGCGGGCCACCCTGGTTCCGCTGGTTCTACCACAAGGACCAGCGCCTGGCCGGCCATGCCTTCGATCCGGCCCGGCTGGCGCGCCTCGTGCGCGAGGCCGCCACCGCGCTCGGCCTCGAGATCTACGGCGGCGACGCCATCGCCTCCGGGGACGGCTCACTCCAGCTCCTCGATCTCAACGCGTGGCCCAGCTTCGCGCTCTATCGCGACGAGGCCGCGCCGGTGATCGCGTCGTATCTGGCGCTGCGCTTCGGCGCGCGCCGGGCTTCCGGAGGCGGACGGTGAGCGAGCGGCGCGAGCCCGGGCCCCGCTCCCGCGAGATCGTGGCGCGCGAGGCGCGCCACATCGCGCCCGGCTACCAGTCCTTCGCCCTCTACTCGGGGCTGGCCATGGCCCGGGGCAGCGGCGCGACCTTGTGGGACGAGGACGGCAACGAGTACATCGACTTCATCGCGGGCATCGCGGTGGGGAGCGTGGGGCACTGCCACCCGCACTACGTCGAGGCCTTGAAGCGCCAGGCGGAGCGGTTGACCTTCGGCAGCTTCACCACCGAGACCCGCGCGCGCTTCCTCGAGCTGATGGCTTCCGTCACGCCGGAGGGGCTCACGCGCATCCAGCTCTTCTCGGGCGGCGCCGAGGCGGTGGAGGCCGGTCTGCGCCTGGCCAAGGCCGCGACCGGGCGGCAGGAGGTCGTCGGGTTCTGGGGCGGCTTCCACGGCAAGACCGGGGGCGTGCTGGGCCTGCTCGGCAGCGACTTCAAGCATCACCAGGGTCCGTTCCTGCCCGGCCAGTACTCGACCCCCTTCGCCGACTGCTACCGCTGCCCGCTCAAGCTCCGCTATCCGGACTGCGGCATCGCGTGCGCGGAGTACGTCCGCGACGTCATCCGTTACCAGACCGGGGGCGAGATCGCCGCGATCATCGTGGAGCCGATCCAGGGCACCGCGGGCAACATCATCCCACCGGACGGCTTCCTGCGGGCGATCCAGTCGGTGGCCCGCGATCACGGGGCGCTGCTCTTCGCCGACGAGATGATCACCGGCTTCGGCCGCACCGGCTCGATGTGGGGCGCCGATCACGACGGGGTCGTGCCGGACATCATGACGGTGGGTAAGGGCGTGGGGGGCGTTTTTCCGCTCGCCGCCGTGGTCTCCACCGAGAAGCTGACGAGCGCCAAGCCCTGGTCCAACCCGAGCTTCAGCTCGTCGAGCTACGGCGGCAACCCGCTCGCCTCGGCGGCGGGGCTCGCCGCGCTCGAGATCATCCTGAAGGAAGATCTCGTCGCGCAGTCCAATCGGGTCGGCGCGGTGATGCTCGCCGAGCTCCAGCGCCTGAAGGAGAAGTACCGCACGGTGGGCGAGGTGCGGGGCCGCGGGCTGCTGCTCGGCATCGAGCTGGTCGAGGACCGCCAGAGCCGCAAGCCGCTCGACCGGAGCATCACCCGTGACCTCTACCTGGAGTGCCTGCGGCGCGGCCTCGTGGCGATGACCTATGCGCCGACCGTCCGGCTCAATCCGCCGCTCGTCATCACCGAGGAGACGGCCCGGGCCGGCCTGGCGATCCTGGACGAAGCGCTCGGAGTGACGCTCAAGCGCCATGGGCGAGACTAGGAGACTCCGGGGCGCGGTCATCGGCCTCGGCAACGTGGCGGTGCACGGCCACCTGCCGGGCTGGCGGCAGCGGCCCGACGCGGTCATCGTGGCCGCGACCGACCTCCAGCCGGCGCGGCAGGCCGAGTGCCGGGCCGCCCTGCCCGACGCGCGCTGGCACGACTCGGTCGAGTCGCTGCTGGCCGCCGACGATCTCGACTTCGTGGACGTGTGCACGCCCCCGTCGAGCCACGCGACCCTGATCGAGGCCGCCCTCACTCGTGGGCTCCACGTGCTCTGCGAGAAGCCCCTGGTGGGCTCGCTCGCCGAGCTCGAGCGCCTGGCCGGGCTCGCGCGCACCGCGCGCGCGGTGCTCCATACCGTGCACAACTGGCACCAGGCCCCCCTCGTGCACGCGACCGATTGCCTGATCCGCAAGGGCCGCATCGGGGCGGTGCGCGAAGTCGTGTGGCGGACGCTGCGCACCCAGCCGGCCGCCGCGGCGGGCGGGGATAGCTGGCGGGTGGATCCCGCGATCGCGGGTGGGGGCGTGCTGACCGACCACGGCTGGCACGTCTCGTACGTCATCCCGCGCTGGGTGGGCGCCCCACCGGATGCGGTGAGCGCGCGGCTCGAGACGCGGCGGCACCATCGCTTCGCGGTCGAGGACACCGCGACGGTCCGCCTGCAGTTCCCCGACGCGGTCGCGGACATCGTGCTGACGTGGGCCGCCGAGACGAGGGAGAACCAGGCGCACGTGATCGGCGCCGCGGGGCGCATCGACATCGAGGACGATACGGTGGTCCTCCACGCGGACGGCCGCGAGGAGCGCCATCGGCGCCCGCCCGCCCTGTCCGACGGTTCCCAGCATCCGGACTGGTTCGGGCCGGTCATCGACGAGTTCATCGCCCGTGTGCTCGGCCAGGACCCGAGCAGCCGCAATCTGGACGAGGCGGCGGTCTGCATCGCGGTGGAGTGCGGCGCCCGCGAGTCGAGCCGCCGCGGCGGTGTGCTGTTCCCCCTGGCCGCGCGGGTCGGGTCGGCCGGGTGACCACGCTCTCCACCACGGCCGTCTCCGTGCGGAGCCTCCTCGTGATCCTGCCGGCCCCGCCGGACGCCGGCTCCCCGCCGCCCGGGACCGTGATCGCGGGGCTTCCGCTCGTGCGCCGGATCGTCCTGGCCGCCGAGCGCGCCGGGTTCGAGCGAATCCTGATCCATCCCCGGGCGTGCCCGGAGCCGCATCTGCTCGCGGGCACCGCCGCCACCCGGCTCGACGCCGACGCGCCGGTGGAGTCGCGGGCGCGGCTCGTCCTGCTGCCCGCGAACGTCCTGCCCCAGGCGCGCTGGCTGCGCGCCCTCCGGGAGATGCCGCTCGATCCGGACACGCTCGCGGTCGACCCGTCGCTGACCGCGGTGGTGGAGAGCGCGGGGATCGACGAGCTGCTGCGCTCGGCCGGCCAGGCCGCCGGCGCGCAGGACCTGATCGCCGCGCTCTCGCGGCGACTGGCGCGCGCCGCCGAAGCGGGCGATCCGGCGGGCCGCTTCGCGCTCGGGGCCGCGGCGGGGGCCCGGGACGCCGAGGACTGGCTGCTCCGCAGCCTCATCAAGGACACCGAGGGGTTCATGTCCCGTCACGTCGAGCGGCGCATCTCGCTCGCGATCACCCGGCAGCTGGTGGACACGCGCATCACGCCGAACGAGATGACCCTCGTGAGCCTCACCATCGGCCTGCTGGGCGCGCCCTTCTTCCTGTCCGCGGAGCCCCTCCAACAGCTCGTCGGGAGCCTGCTCTTCCTGACCCACTCCATCCTGGACGGCTGCGACGGGGAGCTGGCCCGGCTGAAATTCCAGGAATCCCCCACCGGCGCGCGGCTCGACTTCTGGGGCGACAACCTGGTTCACGTGGCCGTGTTCGGCTGCATGGCGGTGGGCTGGACCCTGGCCGCGGCGTCCCTCTGGCCGCTGTGCCTGGGGGCGCTCGCGATCACCGGCACCGCCGCGTCCGCCTACCTCGTCGCCCACCGCGACGGGACGGCGGCCACCGCGGGGCCGCCGGGCCGCCTGGCCGACGCGGTGGCCAACCGCGATTTCATCTATCTCGTGCTCCTGCTTGCCTGCTTCGGCCGGGCCCATTGGTTCCTGATTCCGGTCGCGCTCGGCACACCGATCTTCATGATGCTGGTCCGGTGGGGCGCGGGGCGACGCCGGACGGCCTGACGTGTTCGCCGTCCTCGACGTCCTGCTGCGCGGCCTGATCCTGGCCGCGCAGGCCACCGCGGTGGGTGGCGTGTGCTTTCTCCTGCTCGTGGCCCGGGGGCCCGAGGCCCCGCGCTCGCTGCTGCTCATCGCCGCGGCCGCGGTCACGCTCGCGGTCGGCCAGACCCTGGCGCTGGCCAACGAGCTGTTCGTCCTCCTCCACGAGGCGGCCTGGCCGCTGCGCGCGGCGCTCGACACGCTCTACGTCCAGGTGAGCGTTGTCCGGATCGCGGCCGGGCTCGCGCTGGCCGCGTGCGCGCTCGGGTTGCACCGGGCCGGCGGGCGCTCGCGGTTGTGGCCCGCGGTGGTGGCGCTGGCCGCCGTGCTGGTCGTGGCGGCGCCGTGGACCAGCCACGCCGCCGCGCGGCTCGACTCCCGCGTCCTGCTGCTGCTGCTCGACGGCGCCCACCAGCTCGGCGCCGCGGTGTGGATCGGCGGCCTCGTGCACCTGACCGCGGCCGCGTTCCGGCGCGGCGATCGGCCCTGGCCGGTGGCCCTGCTCCGGCGGTTCTCGAACCTGGCCCTGAGCGCGGTCGCCGTCCTGGTGGGCGCGGGAGTGGGCCTCACGTGGAACTACGCCCCGGACCAGACCGCCATCGTCGGCACCGCGTACGGCCTCATGGTCATGACCAAGGTGGCGATCCTCGGTGGCCTGCTCGTGCTGGGCGCGCTGAACGCCCGCGCGATCCGGCGCATGGACGGCGCGCCCGAGGCCGACCAGCTCACCCTCCGCCGCTTCGTGGAGGTCGAGGTCGGCCTGGGCCTGACCGTGCTCTTCGCGGCCGCCTCGCTCACCTCGTTGCCGCCCGCGGTGGATCTCACCCACGATCGGGCCACGCTCTCGGAGGTCGCGACCCGTTTCACCCCGCGGATGCCCACGCTCCGCTCGCCCGCCTTGTCGGAGATGCCGCTCGACGATCCGCTGGCTCCTCGCACTGACGCCGATCGCGCCTGGTCCGAGTTCAACCACCACGTGTCCGGGATCCTGGTCCTCACCATGGGTCTGCTGGCCCTGCTGCACGCCTCCGGGTGGGCCCGCTGGGCGCGGCACTGGCCGCTCGTCTTCCTGGGGCTGGCCGCCTTCATGGTCGTGCGTAACGATCCCGGCTCGTGGCCCCTCGGCCCCGAAGGCTTCTGGGAGGGCTGGCTGGTGGCGACGGTGGCGCAGCACCGGTTCTTCGTGCTGCTCGTGGTCGTCTTCGGCATCTTCGAGTGGATGGTGCGCAGCGGGCGGCTCGCATCGCGGCGCGCGGCCCTGATCTTCCCGCTGCTCTGCGTGATCGGTGGCGGCATGCTCCTGAGTCACTCGCACGCCGCGCAGAACCTCAAGGACGAGTTCCTGCTCGAGGTGACCCACGCGCCGCTCGGCCTGCTGGCCTTGGTGATCGGCTGGGGGCGCTGGCTCGAGCTTCGGCTCCCCGAAGGGCGGGGGCGCGTCCCCGGCGTTCTCTGGGCCGTCGCGCTCGTGCTCGTCGGCGCGCTGCTCATCATCTACCGCGAGAGCTAGCCGCGCGCGAGGCGCTGACGCTGCGGGTGGGCGGCGGCGCCGGGGGGCGGGACCCTCCCGGGAACACGCTGAGTCGCTTGCACGTCACGCCGTCGCAATCGAGCCACGAGACGGAGTCCGCGCGCCTTCGGCAATCCGCAGAAGACACGGTTCCCGGGAGGGCCCCGCCCCCCGCACCACCGCGCGCCCGCAGCGCCGTGCCGGTAGTTATCTCCGCCATCTGATTCTGCCGTATCAAGATCCAAGACCTGACCCCACCGTGCTCAGCGCTTTGTCGGAATGTAAGACCTGACCCCGGCCGCTGCCTCGCGGGTTCAACTGAACGCGCGGGGAGGGGTGAGGGGGTGCGGCGGGGGCCCTCCCCAGACCCGTGTCTTCTGCGGATTATCGAAGGCACCACGGATCTGTCTCGTGGCTCGATTGTGACGGTGCTACGCGTATGCGACTCAGCGTGGTCTGGGGAGGGCCCCCGCCGCGCCCCCTCGCCCCGTGTCAGGCGGATTCGAGGAGGAGGCCGGTCAGGTAGCGGGATTCGGGGATGGTGAGGATGATGGGATGGTCGCGGCTCTGGGTGAGGGTGGCGAGGACGCGGGTGCGGATGCCCGCGTCGCCGGCGGCCTGACGGCAGATCTCCTCGAACATTGCGGGCGTGACGTGGTGGGAGCAGGAGAACGTGACCAGCCGGCCGCCGCGCTCGAGCAGGCGGAGGCCGCGGATATTGATCTCCTTGTAGCCGCGCGCGGCGGCCTCGACCGCGTCCTTGCGGCGCGTGAAGGGCGGGGGATCGAGCACGACCAGCCCGAAGCGCTCGCCGCGTGCGTCCAGGTCCCGCAGGCCGTCGAAGGCATTCCCGCTCCGTAGCTCGGCGCGGGCTTCCAGACCGTTGAGCGCCAGATTGCGGCCCGCCAGTGCCAGCGCGTCCGCGGAGGAATCCAGCAGCAGCGCGCGCTCGGCGCCGGCCAGCAGCGTATGGCAGGCGAAGCCACCGCCGTAGCAGAAGGCGTCGAGCACACGGCGCCCCTGGGCCAGGCCGGCGGTCAGGAGCCGATTGTCGCGCTGGTCGAGGTAGAGGCCGGTCTTCTGGCCGGCGCCCAGGGTCACCGCGAAGCGGCCCTGGCCTTCCTCGATGATCAGATCGCCGCTGGACAGGTCGGCCTCGGGCGGGGTCTCGCGGACCGCGTCGAAGCCCTCGATGCGCGCCGCCGTCGCATCATCGAGGCGCACGATCCGGCCGTCCGGGAAGATCGCGGTGAGCGCTTCTCGGATCCAGTCCGCGTTGCGCGCCATGCCGAGCGTGAGGCACTGGATCACGCTCACGGGCCCGTAGCGGTCCACCACCAGCCCGGGCAGGCCGTCGGCCTCGCTCCAGCAGAGGCGATAGGCGGGTGTCACGAGAGAAGCCGCGCGCCGGTACTCGAGCGCCGCCTCCAGGCGTCGCCGGATCAGGGCCGCGTTGACGGCTTCGTCGGTCCGCGTGAGGAGGCGGCAGACCAACGAGGAGCGCGGGCTGTAGAACCCGCGCCCGAGGTAGCGGCCGGTGGCGTCGGTGACCTCGACGGCGGCGCCGGCGGACCACGACCCTTTGAGATCGGCCACTTCGCCACGGTAAATCCACGGGTGCCCTGCCCGGATCCGGCGCTCGGCCCCTCGTTTCAGGATCAGAGTGGCCAGGAGGGGCTCTAGCGCTTTCGCAGCACGACGACCATCAGCAAGGGATGGTGGGCCTCGTCGAGACGGAGGTGGGGCTTGAAGCCGTAGAACCATTCGACCATCTCGAACCCGCCGGCGAGCTGGACCAGGCTCCGCAGCTCCTGAGGGAAGACCATTCGAGATGCGTGACGCTGGCGGTAGACCCGCCGGTTGCCATTCTCGTGGGCCTCGAGCTCCATGTCCTCGAAGAAGGTTTGCGTCACCGGATTCAGGTCCTTGAGGGCCTCGAAGGTGGCGCGCACGATGGCCTTGCCGCGCCGCCGCGTCCAGGACCAGCGGCGCGCCGGATCGGTCCAGGAGGAGCACATGTAGCGGTCAAAGACGTAGAGCCCACCCTTCTTGAGCCCGCGCGCCACGCAGCGCAGGTGGGCGAGCAGCGCCTCGTTGGTCAGCAGGTGACCCTGCGAGTCCTGCATGCAGATCGCAGCGTCCACCGCGCGCCGCAGCTTGAAGCGGGTCATGTCCGCCACGATCAGGTTGGCCTCGAAGCCCTTCGCCGCGGTCCGCTCCTTGAGGAAGGCGATGTTGTCGGACGAGAGGTCGAGCCCGGACATGGTGTAGCCGCGCTCGGCCAGGCGGATGAGGTGCGGGCCGGTGCCGCAGGCGATGTCGAGCACCGTCCGAACCTTCCGCCGCGCGTAGCGGCGGAAGCAGTGAACGAGAAAGTTCACCTCCTGCCGCCGGTTCATGTCGAAGGCGATCTCGTAGTACCTCGGGGCCGAATATTGCCCGCTGGGAGCGGTCATCGGTGACTTCCCTTCATCTTCAACATGGCTCAGCCATGTTGACCGTGGTCTAGCCTGACGGGGCTGGGGGCGCATGGCTCCGTGCGTGGCCCCGCGTGTGGCTCGGCTGCGCGCGACAGGCCCGCGCCCAGCTTCACTGGCCCCACCACGTCAGGATCGCTTCGCGGAGGATCCAGGAGGCGGTGATGCCGGTGCGGCCGGAGGGGTCCCAGGCCTGGGCGACTTCCATGAGGTCGGTGCCGACGATCTGGCAGGGAGCCAGGAGGCGGACGATCTCCACCAGCTCGGTGGCGGTGAGGCCGCAGGGCTCGGGCGCGCCGGTGCCGGGGGCCTCCGACGGGTCGAGCACGTCGACGTCGATCGTCACGTAGAGCGGGTGCGCCTGGAGCTCGGGCAGCAGGCCCCGGACCGCCTCCAGCGGCTTCACCCGGTGGGCGGGGAAGAGGTGGGGCGCCTTGCGCTGGTACTCCTCCCGGGCGCCGGTCCGCATGCCGACCTGGAAGACGCGCTCGGGGGCGACTACGTCCATCACGCGGGCCATGGCCGAGGCGTAGTTGTACCGCTCGCCCAGGAACTCCTCCCGGAGGTCCGGGTGGGCGTCGAGCTGGAGGATGCGCAGGTCCGGGATGGCCGGCGCCAGGACCTCGATGACCGCGAGCGTGGCGGTGTGGTCGCCGCCCAGCATGACCGGCCGCAGGCCGGGCCGCCAGAACCGCCGGATCTCCTCCCGGGCCCGGGTGAGCTGCTCGCGGGGCGTGCCGTCGCCCAGCTCGCAGTCGCCCAGATCGGCGATGGCCAGGTCTTCGAGGTCCCGCCCGAGGAACGGGGAGTAGGTCTCGATGGAGTCGGAGGCCAGCCGGAGCTCCCGGGGGCCGTGGTCGGCGCCGCGCCGGAGGT
>Ga0137409_10000793_pt1 | contig 34610 bp, 27 predicted proteins | sample CZODoug1_16funga_FD_122059 | JGI IMG/M metagenome (GOLD analysis project Ga0137409, IMG submission 122059) | Vadose zone soil fungal communities from Angelo Coast Range Reserve, California, USA - CZODoug1_16fungal (Hybrid Assembly) | ecosystem: Environmental > Terrestrial > Soil > Vadose zone... | reverse complement strand
TCCGCGGCTACCTTTGCAAAAGCCACTTTCGATCGAATTCGGCCGATAATCGTTGCTGGTTGTTGCAATCCAGGTCGGTTGGATGAGCTTTGATCGCCATTCTGCGTACGTTCGATTTGTCTCTCTCATGTACTGAATTAAATCGATGCCGCTGCTAACGCGCGCGGGACCAAGCATCAAAAGCACAGGCAAGACAGCAATTGCAGCCGAAGGAAGTATCAGGCGACGCTGCGGTGCTCCCTCCGTGTACCGCGCAATGACGGCGATCATCACGCCCAAAGCGAGGCTGGCGACGGCGTAGACCTCGATCAGGCTATGGTTGTACGGCCGCAGGCCTAAGAACAGCAAAGACAGAGTGAGTGCCAGTGCTGCCGCAAATGCTGCTCGTTGCCTGAGTACAATGCCTATCGCAAGAAGCAGCGCCGGCAGCAGATAGGCTCCGGGTTGGTAGGTTCCGTTGACCGTGAGCCGGCGGACGGGCTCTGCCGGCGGGGCCGGCACCCGGCTGGCGCAGGCGGCGGAGACGTCCGGTCGGAAGGCGTTGCAGCCGTACCCGTCCGGAGCCATGCCGGGCGGCACCTCCGTCCAGCGCACCGTCTGCGCGACCCAGGCCTCCTGTCTGGGGGACAGATTCGCGTCATGGAACGCTTCCACCGGCGCGCCCAGGACGCGCCCGTGCGCGATGCCGACCGTCCGCAGGTAATGGGACCACTCGTCGGGCGCGGAGAACGGTGGGACCGCGAACGCCCAGGCGAGCACCAAGAACGCGTACGCCGCCGCCAGCCGCCGCGCGCTCGACGGTCCCATCGCGCGAACGGCCTCCTCGACGAACGCGACGCGCTTGCTCATCCGCCTGTGCCCGCGGCGGCTCTTGCTTCCTGGAGCACGTCACGCAACGCGTCCCGCACGGTTCGCGATGGCTGCCATCCGAGCTTTCGCAGCTTGGCGGAGTCGCCGACCAGGCTGGGAATCTCCGCTTGTCGCAGCCGGAGCTGGTCAACCTCGACCGCCGCGGTAACGCCCGCCATTTCGAGCAGCTCGTCGAGCAGGCTCCTGATGGTGCGCCCTTCCCCGCTGCACACGTTGTACGCTTCTCCAGGCCTCCCCTGGAGCGCCAGGAGACGGTAGGCGCGCACCACGTCGTCCACGTGGGAGAAGTCCCGCGTTACGGTCAGGTCGCCGACCTTCAGCGTAGCGGGAGAGCGCCCCGTTCGGATCGCCTCCACTTGCCGCGCGAACGAAGGCACGACGAACTGCGGCGCCTGTCCGGTCCCGATGTGGTTGAACGGCCGGACCGCCACGACCTCGAGGCTCGTTGCGCGGTTGAACTGGAGCCCAGCGACTTCCGCCGACACCTTCGAGGCTGCATACGGGCTGACCGGCCGGAGGGGGAAGTCCTCCGTCGCGCGCGCGCCGGCTGGCAGAGTGCCGTACATCTCGGCCGAGCCGATGAGAAGGATGCGCGCCTTGGGCGCGGCCGCGCTTGCCGCTGCCAGCAGGTTCACGGTCCCGAGCGCATTGACCGCGAACGCACGCGAAGGTTCTTGATGGCTATTCGCCACGGAGCTCAGACCGGCGAGATGGACGATCACCTCTGGACGAGCCGCGTCCAGCACGGCACGCACGTTCGCCGGATCGGTCACGTCGAGCGGCATCCCCCCGGAGCTCGCACCGCGTCCCGGCGGTCCGTGCGCTTCGGTCACGGAATCGCCTTGCTCGCGAAAGTGCCTGCAGAGGTGCTTCCCGACGAAACCGTCCGCGCCGGTCACCAGGACGCGCACGCTACCGCACTGTCGCCTTGAGGCGTTCCAGATCCGCGTCCACCATCAGCTCGACCAGCTGCTTGAACCGGACCGCCGGCTCCCAGCCGAGCTTCCGCCTCGCCTTGGAGGCATCCCCGATGAGCACGTCGACCTCGGCGGGCCGGACGAAAGCGGGATCGATGTAGACGTGCTCCTGCCAGTCGAGCCCTGCCCGGGAGAACGCCGCCTCGCAGAACTCCTGGACCGTGTGCGTCTCGTGGGTGGCGACGACGTAGTCGTCGGGCGCGTCCGCCTGCAGCATCCTCCACATCGCGTCGACGTAATCGGGCGCGAATCCCCAGTCGCGCCTCGCATCCAGGTTGCCCATCGGCAAGCGCTTCTGCAGCCCGAGCTTGATGCGCGCGACGCCGTCCGAGATCTTGCGCGTGACGAACTCGAGCCCGCGGCGCGGCGACTCGTGGTTGAAGAGGATCCCGCTCACCGCGAAGAGCTTGTAGGACTCCCGGTAGTTGACGGTGATGAAGTGGCCGTACGCTTTCGCCACGCCGTACGGCGAGCGCGGATAGAAAGGGGTGTTCTCGTTCTGCGGCACTTCCCGGACCTTCCCGAACATCTCCGAGGACGATGCCTGGTAGAACCGCGCCTTGGGAGCGGAGTAGCGGACCGCCTCGAGCATCTTCGTGACGCCCAGCGCGGTGAACTCTCCAGTCAGCACCGGCTGGTTCCAGCTGGTCGGCACGAAGGATTGCGCGGCCAGGTTGTAGACCTCGTCGGGGTTCAGGTCGCTGAGCAGCCTCGCCAGCGAGAACTGATCGAGGAGGTCGCCCTGGTGCAGCAGGACCTTGCCTTTGAGATGGGCGATCCGCTCGAACTTCTCCTCGGAGGAACGGCGCACCATTCCGTGCACTTCGTAGCCCTTCGAGAGGAGGAGCTCGGCGAGATAGCTGCCGTCTTGCCCGGTGATGCCGGTGATGAGCGCGCGCTTGGCCATGGTGAAAGTCCGCGATTAGTAGGATAGCGGCTGCCCGAGATCAAGCGCCGCGTTACGGCACCAGCACCACTTTTCCGAAGTTCTCCCGCTGCTCGAGCCGCTGGTGCGCGCGCGGGGCTTCGGCCAGCGGCACTTCCAGATCCACGATGGGCCGGAAGGCTCCCTCCGCGACTGCCTCCAGGATCGCGCGCAGCTCCGCGCTGAGCAGGTCCTCCTCGCCCCAGAGGCGGCCGATGTTGACCCCGATCAGGGCCTTGTTCTCCTGCATGACCTTGAGGGGCCAGAAGGGGGTCATCTGCAGCACGGACGAGATCATCCCCACCGGGCCCTGCATGACGGAGCTGGCGCCGAAGACGACCAGCTTCCCGGTGGGCGCGAGGCACCGCCAGCCTTTCTTGATCGATGCGCCGCCGACCGCGTCGAGCACCACGTGCACGCCGTGGCCGCCGGTGATCCCCTTCACCACTTCCTCGAAGTCCTGCCTCCGGTAGTCGATCGCGTGCGTGAGGCCCAGCTCGCGGAGCCGTGCGTGCTTGGAGCCGGAGGCGGTGCCGATCACCTCCGCGCCGACCCGCCGGCAGATCTGCACCGCCGCGGTCCCTACTCCGCCCGCCGCCGCGTGCACCAGGACGCGCTGGCCCCGCTTCACGTTGCACAGCTCGATCAGCATGTGCCAAGCGGTGAGCCAGTTCACCGGGATGGCCGCGGCCTCGGCGAACGACATCCGCGGCGGGATCTCGATCGCCCGCTTCGCCGGGACGACCACCACGTCGGAGTAGCCGCCGAACCGCGTCAACGCCAGCACCCGCTGCCCGATGCGGTGCGGCGGACCGGCGTCGATCTCGCCCGCCACCTCGTACCCGGGCACGAACGGCAGCTTGGGCGCGTCCGGGTACAGCCCCCGCCGTGCCATCAGATCGGCGAAGTTCACCCCCGCGGCGCGAACTCGGATGCGCACCTCGTCCGGCCCCGGCTGCGGGTCGGGCGCTTCGCGCACCTCGAGCACCTCGGGCCCACCCTTGCGCGCGATCCAGACCTGGCGCACACCGCCTCCTTGCGAAGCACCCCGCCCTCCTGCAAGCTGGCGCCATGCACGCGCGCGGCAGGTGGTGGGTGCTCTGCCTCGCGGCGCTCGCGGGCTGCGCCGTTCCGCGCCTCTCTAGCACGCCGGAGGAGACGCCGCTCGCGGTGGAGGTCCGCGGACCGGGGTTGCTCTTCGAGGTGCGCTACCCGCGCGACGACGCCGGCGAGGCGGGGCGCATCGGGGGCGGCCTGCTCGCGGCCGGGCCACGGCTGTCGCGCTGGGGCCGGTTCCGGCACGGCGTCACGGTGCGCGTGCTGCCGGATCACGAGGCGCTCGAGGCGATGATCGGGCTCCACGGCTACCCCTGGCTGCGCGCCTGGGCCTTCGGGGACCAGATTTTGCTACAGAGCCCCCGGAGCTGGGACGATCCTCCGGCCGCGGCGCGAGAGGAGATGTCTGAGCTGCTCGCGCACGAGCTGACGCACGCGCTCATGTACCAGCTGCTCCAGCCCGCCGACGGAGGATTCCCGGAGGAGCCGCCGCTCTGGTTCCGCGAGGGGATGGCGTCGGTCACTGCCGGGCAGGGACACCGGCGCCTGCCGATAAACGATCTGCGCCGCTGGCAGGATGCGCACCCGGTCGCGGACCTGTTGCGGCCGACCCCGGAGCTGTACCGGACCGAGAAGGAAGCCGTGTACGCCGCCGCGCACCGGGCCTTCGAGCTCCTGGTCGCGCTCCGCGGCGATCAGGCCATCCGCGACGTGCTGCGCGGCGTGCGTTCCGGGGCGCGTTTCGAGGACGCGTTCGCCGCCGCAACCGGAGAACCGCTCACCGGCTTCGAAGCCGAGGCGGTGCGGTCGGGCTACTCGGCGACGTCCTTCCGCCCGCCCCTGCCCCTGGGCGCGGGCGGGGACTGAGCGCATCCGGCGATCTCCGCACAGGAAAGGCGCAGCGCCGCCGAATACGGCGGCGACTAACGCTGCTTGACCGCGGTGACGGGCGGCGTGGCCCACGGCGAGGAGAGCACGGGCGACCGGCCGCTGTCCTTGCGCGTGCGCTGCAGCTCGATCTCGGCGATCAGCACCGTCGGGGCGACGGTCGAGACGGGAACGAATCCGCTCTCCGCGCCGCAGTAGCCGTCGAACACCCGGGAATCGTCGCCGGTGGCGGTGATCTTCCCCAGCGCGGTGAGCGGCGTGCCGACGACCTCGACGCCGCGGACCAGCGTCTCCTCCCCGGTCTTCGCGTCCACCTTGTAGACCAGCCGGGGCTGTCCCTTGAACGCCTGGTACGCGTAGCTGCTGGTGTCGGTGTTGCCGCCCGTCACGTCGCGGATCAGCAGTCCGAACGGCTTCTCCTGACGGCGCGCCTCGGCGATCAGCGCCTCCTTCAGCTTCGCCGGCGACAGGGTGCGGTCGGACTGGACGATCAGGTTCGCCATCCGCGCCACCGGGTCCCGGCCCGGCGACGAGCGCCCATGACCGTTCGAGCGCGAGAACCCCGCCACCGGCGCGCGCGAGAGCAGGAACGTCTTCAGCACGCCGCGGTCGACCAGCGTCGTGCGCTGCGCGCGGACGCCCTGGTCGTCATATTTGTAGACGCCGTTGAGGCTCACCCCGCCGAACTGCGCGAGGGTGGGATCGTCGAGGATGGTCAGGAACCCGGGCAGGATGGGCTTGCCGATCTGTCCCTTGAAGGTCCGCCCGTCCTTGTCGTCGTTCTGCCGCTCGCCTTCGAGGCGGTGACCGACCGCCTCGTGGAAGAGCACCCCCGCCGCTTCCGGCGCGAGCAGCGCCGGGCCCGTGTACGGGTCGAGCACCGGAGCGTTGCGCAGCGCGAGCAGCTCGCCGACCATCTCGTCGATCTTCCGCGACAGCTTCTCGCCCCGCGGCAGCTCGGCCTCGGTCACGCCGTAGAAGTCGCGGCTGTCTTCGAGCAGCATGCCATCCGGCGCGCGCGCCCAGGCCTGCGCGTGCAGCCCGTACAGGACGCGCTCGGTGATCAGGCGCGCGCCCTCGCTGTTGGCCAGCTCGCGTTCCTCGCGCTCCACGCCGGCGCGCATCTGCGAGTCGAACAGCTCGGGGTGCGAGCGCAGGCGGTCCGACTGGGCCCGCAGCTCGCGCTTCCATCCCTCGGCATCGAAGGGATGCTCCGCCTGCGGCATCACGTCGACTCGAGGCTCCTCCCGCGAGAAGCTGGGCGGCCTCTCGGGGTCGTCGGGCCGGTAGACCTCCTTGCCCTTCTTCTTGAGGTACGCGGAGAGCGCCTTCTTGTAGAGATCGTCGGTGAGCAGCCACAGCGCGTTGCGCAGCGCGGCCGGATCGCCGTCGAGCGGCGCCTCGCGGCCCGCGCTGTAGCCGGAGTCCTGACCGTCGAAGTCGAACATCTCCTGCGACCCGGTGTTGTCGAACTCGTAGCTCCCCACCCGCACGTCGACCTGCAGCCGGCGGTCGCGCCGGACGTGGTCGAGGAAGATCGCGCCGTACTTGGCGCCCACCTCGCGCGCCTCGATGCCGCGCACCGCGTAGGAGAGGAAGTAGGGGGCCTCGTGCCCGCGCAGGCGCAGGTCCTTCTGCGAGCGCGACAGCTCTTCCACCAGGGCGGACAGGACGCGCTGGCGCGGATCGTTCCCGTCCGGAGCGGCCGCGACCAGCGAGCAGAGCAACGCCAAGAGGGGCATGCGCCTGTTGTGCCTCGCATGAGCGCGCGACACAAGCGAGAGTGTGCTGTAGGAGAAAGTGCGTGCGCGGACGCACCGTGGTCCCCCTGGCGCTCGCCGCGGCGTACGCGCTCTGGACGTTCCGGCCGGAGCGCGGCTTCCTGCCCGGCGGGGAGGGCGACCCGCTCTTCAACCTCTGGACGTTCGAACACGTCTGGCGGCAGATGGATCGGCTCGGTCCGCTGCACCTCTGGTCAGACCGGTTCTGGAGCGCGCCCATCTTCGCGGGCATGCCGCTCCAGCTCGCGTTCTCCGAGAACCAGCTCTACCCGGCGCTGATCCTGCGCCCCCTCTGGCGCGCGCTGGGAGGCCCGTTGGCGCTGCAATGGGGCGCTTTTCTCATGACCCTGGCCGCCTTCGGGTGCGCGTTCGGATGGCTGCGGTCGCTCGGGCTGCGCGAGCTGGCGGGCGCGGGCGCGCTGCTCTTCGCCTGCTGCGGGTTCGTGCAGAGCCAATACGCGCACTACCAGAACCTGTGCATCTTCCTGCTGCCGCTCGCGCTGTGGAGCTGGAACGTGCTCGAGCGCGCCCCGAGTCCAGCCCGCGCCGCGCTCTGCGCGCTCGCGTTCGGCTGGATCGGCGGATGGAACGTGTACTTCCAGCTTTTCGCGAATCTCCTGCTGCTCGCGCTGGTGCTGCTGCGAACCGGAGTGCCGCTGCGCTGGCGCCTGGCAGCGCTCGCCGGCGCGGCCCTCGCGCAAGCGCCCATCGCTTTGAAGTACCTCGCCCTGCAGCGCGCCATCGGCAGCTTCGGCGTTTCGCTGACGTACGGCGCGGTGCCGCGCAGCATCCTGGGCACCGCGATGCGGCCCACCCTGCTGCAGCGGTTCCTGCCGGGCTACCCCACGGCCGAGGTCCCGATCGAGGCGGCGGGATTCCTCGGCTTCTCCTGGACGGCGCTGCTCGTCGCCGCGCTGCTGCACCGGCGCGCGAGGCCCTGGGGCGTCGCGGCCGTGCTCGCGTTCTGGGCGGCGCTCGGGCTCGGGTATGGGCTCTTCGACGTGCTGCATGCGTTGCCGGGCTTCTCCGGCCTGCGCGCGGCGGGCAGGTTCCAGGTGCTCACCGCGCTGTTCGCCGTACCCGCCGCGCTGCTGGTGGTCCAGGAATCGCGCGGGGCGCATCGCTGGCTGCCGCTCGCGCTGGTCGCGCTCGAGCTGGTCCCCGGTGTCCCCGGGCTCCGTGTGCCGGTCCCGGTCGATTTCGGCCGCCGCGCCACTGCGTTCGACGCGGCGGTCAGCGGCCGGGGGCCCCTGCTCGTCGCGCCGGCTGTGGACGCGCGCTTCCAGCTCTACGCCCTCCCTGCCCGGGTGCCGCTCCTGCAGGGCATGAGCGGCCGGGCTCCCGCGAACGTGCAGCTGCTCGATGCGCTCCTCGCGGACCCGGCGTGGAGCAAGGACTCGCTGGCGCACGTCCTGGAGCTCACCAGCGCGCCGCTCGTCGCCGCGGTGGATCCGCGCTGGATCGCGGAGCTCTCCTCGAATGGGCTCCTGGCGTCCGAGGGGTGCTTCGAGGAGCTCGACCTGCAGGTCTGTCTCTTCCGCCCGAGCGCTTCTCCCGCCCCGCCCAGGGTGCGCCTCGACCGCGACGCGCGGTGGGAATACGGCGCCACCGCCGGCGGCTGGCCGCTCGCGCAATTGCGCGCGACGCGGTCGGGCGTGCTCGACTACGCGGAGCTGGGCCGCTGCCGCCTGACCGAGACCACCGGACTCTGGGGCCTGCGGTGGACGCGCGAGCTGATCTTCCCGGGCGCGCACCTTCGAGGCGCGCGGTTCCACGAGGGGCAGGTCGTCCTGGCGCGCGAGTCGCGCCAGGCCGTCTTCCGGCTGCCGGGTTGGGCCCGTCCCACGCGCACCTATGCGGTGCGCTGCGGGTGAGCGAGCCCGCCCTCGAGGGGAGACGCCCTAAGCGCTCTTGATCTTGTCCCGACCAAAACAAACGTTCTTGGTCGCGTTGCGGCTGTCCACCACCAGCTTCGCGTCGCGGACCAGCTTCTGGTAGTCGATCGAGTCGTGGTCGGTGGCGATCACCACCACGTCGGCCCACTCGACGCCCTGCTCGAGCGGAACGCTCTGCATCTCCAGCATGTACCGGGGCTGGTGCCGCATCTCCTTCATCTTCGGGCAGTACGGGTCGTGGTACTCGACCGTGAGGCCCTTCTGCCGGAACAGCTCGATCAGCCGGATCGACGGGCTCTCCCGCAGGTCGTCGATGTTCTTCTTGTAGGCGAGCCCCAGGATCAGCACCTTGGCTCCCTTGGCGGGCTTGCCCTGCTCGTTGAGCGCCTCGATGGTGCGGTCGACCACGTGGTAGGGCATCTGCCAGTTGATCTCGCCCGCCAGCTCGATGAAGCGGGTGTTGAACTCGAACTCGCGCGCCTTCCAGGTCAGGTAGAACGGATCGATGGGGATGCAGTGGCCGCCGAGGCCCGGTCCCGGATAGAAGCCCATGAAGCCGAACGGCTTGGTCTTCGCCGCGTCGATCACTTCCCAGATGTCGATGTTCATCCGCTCGCAGAGCAGCTTCAGCTCGTTGACCAGCGCGATGTTCACGCAGCGGAAGATGTTCTCCAGGAGCTTGGTCAGCTCCGCTTCGCGGGTCCCCTTCACCGGGACCACCTTGGTGATCGCGGAGGCGTAGAGCGCGCACGCCAGCTCGGTGCACTGCCTGGTGAATCCGCCCACCACCTTGGGAATGGTGGCGGTGTTGAAGCTCGGGTTCCCCGGGTCCTCGCGCTCCGGCGAGAAGGCGAGGTGGAAATCGAGGCCGGCGCGCAGGCCGGAAAGCTGCTCGAGGATCGGCTTGACCACCTCGTCGGTGGTGCCGGGATAGGTCGAGCTCTCGAGCACGATCAGCTGGCCGGAGCGCACGTGCGGGCCGATGGCCCGTGCCGTGTTCTCGATGTACGTCATGTCCGGCTCGCGGTTCGCGTTGAGAGGCGTCGGGACGCACATGATGAGCACGTCCGCCGTGCGCGCCTTGCGGAAGTCCATCGTGGCCGAGAAGCCCTTGTCCTCGCGCGCGTTCTGCTTCTGGATACGGCCCGCGTCGATGTGGCGGATGTAGCTCTCGCCCTTCTCCAGGGCCGCGATCTTGCGCGCATCGATGTCGAACCCGATGACCGGGAAGCCCTTCTCTCCGAAGGTGAGCGCGAGCGGAAGCCCCACGTACCCGAGCCCGCAGATTCCCACCACCGCCTGACGCGCCTCAATCTTGTCGTGCAGCGTCGGCTCCGTGACCTGCAGCATCGCCACAAACCCCCTCGCGTTGCCGTTCCGGGCAGGCCACCTGGACAAGGCGAGCGCCCGGTCAAATTGGATGCGGGCAAGCTACGCACTCACTCGCGCGCAAGCACGAGCACGGCGGTCCAGATCCGGGCTGGAACGTCGCCGGCGCACCGCAGCGTGACCGCGCGCGCGGGCATCCGCTCGGCGTAGCCGGGCGAGACGTCCGTTTCCTCCACGGACAGTTCGAACCGCAACGAGGCGGCGAACGCGAACAGGGCAAACGGTTTCCCATCCACCCGGACCTCGACGCAGCGCGAAGCGTCGAACCCTTCCGGCGCGAACCCGGCGGGCGCCTGCGCTTGCAGGCGGTGCAGCTCTTCGGGCGCCGCCGCGCGTTCCAGGAGGTCCGTGTGCGGGATGAACCAGCGCGCCTCCAGCACGTGCGCGCCGTCCCCGAACAGCTCGTCCTGGAACGCGGCCACTCCCGCGCCCAGCGCCGCGAGGCGGCGATGGACGACCCCCTGGGGCAAGCGCCGGTAGCCCAGGTGCTCGCCGCTCGCCATCTCGTGCCCGTTCGGACGGTCCATCCAGCGGATCCGGGCCCGCGAGGTGTCGGGCAGGGCGAACAGGCGTCCGGGGATCAAGCGGTTCTGCTCCGCCGCGTCGACCTGGACGGTGCTGTGCCCCGCGGTCCCGCGCCGGCGGTCCCGCTCGCGCGGGTCGCGCGCGTACACGAACGTACCGCGGTCCAGGACCAGGTCCACCTCGCCGAAAGACAGCTCGACCGAGTTCTTGTCGTTGTGCGCGTGCACGCCGCAGCCGCCGGCCCCGTTCGGTCCAGCGGTCAGGCAGAGGTACCCGTCGGCGCGGCGGAGCACCGCGACGTTCGCGTCGCGGAGCAGGACGCTGCCGCGATGGCCGTGCGCAGGCAAGAGATCGAACCGCTCCACGCCTGGCGCGCCGAGGAGCCAGGCCACTTCCACCGGGCACCGCGCCTCGGGAAGCTTGAGCGTCGCATCGACCAGCGCGGCGGCGCCGAGCGCCGGCAGGTAGCCGCAGTCGAGCGCGCCGCGCGGCATGAGCGGCAGGCCGCGGCAGGAGTCGAGGTCGCCGATCTGGGGGATGCGCCCGCTCGGCTTGAGCAGGTGCCCGATGCTGCGGAACAGGCCCGCCACCGCCAGCTCCACCTCGCGCGGCGCGGGAGTCCCGGCGGCGCGGGCGGCGAGCACGGCGCCGAGGAACAGCTCGGCGGTGAGCCGCTGGTAGCCGGTCGAGGACTCGAAGTGCGTCCCGTCGCCGCGCACCTGCCGGAGGATCTCCTCCCACAGCTTGCCGCCGAACACGTCGCGCCAGATGCGCGCGCGCGGCAGCTCGGGAAAGAGAGAGCCCACCACGACGAGGCCGACGAGGTCGGCGGCGTAGTGGTTGGTGCGCACCGCGCCGGTATCCTCGAGGTGCTCCTCGACGTAGGCGCAGTGCTCGTCGAGCATCTCGGCCAGCTCGGCGGCGAAAGCGGCGTCCACGGCCGGATCGTCCTGCACGTAGGCGAAGGCGAGCGCGGCGTGGAAGGCGCGGGAGGAGACCTCCATGGCGCACGACCACTGCACGCCCATCCCGACCGGGCAGTCGGCGCGGAACTGGCGGATGGTCGCCATGTACGCGCGCGCCCAGGCGGAGCGCTCGGTGGCGGTGGCCGACAGCCAGCGGGCCTGGCCGAAGCGCCAGAGCTGCTGCAGCCGGCCGATCTCCCAGGCCGCCTTCACGTCGGCGCCGTCCACGAAGTGATCGATGCGCGTGCCTGGAATGCCTGGGTCGTAGCGGACGCCGTGCCCGACGGGGTCCAGGTCGTAGTCGAGCGGAACGATGTCGGCCCCGACCGCCTGCATCTCGTTCTTGCGGCAATCCTTCCACTTGCCGAACACTGGAACCTCGCCGCCCCGGCAGGCCTCGGCCTCGCGCTGCACGAAGCGGCACGCTTCCGGGAACCGCTCGCGCAGCATGCGGGCGGTCACCTCGCGGAGAGACGGATCGACGATCGAGGGCCGCTTGCCGCGCAGCTCGCGCCGCCTGCGCTGCTCGGGCGGCACCTGCATGAAGAAAGGCGGGCGGAGCGCAGGGTGGCGCGACATCGGACCCAGCACCTGGCGGATGCCGCCGCGCAGCGCGCGCCTCGCCCGCGCCGCCACCGCGCGGGCCAGCTCCCGCGGCGGCACCGTGCTCGCCAGGTAGGCGTAGTAGCCGAAATCGATGGCGCTCACGCCGCTTTCTTCCGGGCGGCCAGGGCGGCCGCCACGATGTCCTGCATCTCCAGGACGCGCGCTTCCCAGCCCTCGCTGCGGACCTGCGCGGCGCGCACCTCGCTGGGCCCCGGCCCGGCCGCGATGGCGGCGGCGATCTCGCGCACCACCGAGTCGGCGTCGGCGCCGATCCGGCAGATGCCCAGCCGCTCCACCTCGGGGATGGGCGTCGAGACGACCGGCAGGCCGGCGGCCAGGTACTCGCGGACCTTGAGCGGGTTCGAGGCCAGGGTCAGCTCGTTCACCTTGAACGGCATCAGCGCCACGTCGAACGCCTTCGCGTAGCGCGGCAGGTCGGCGTACGGCTTGCGTCCGAGGAAGTGCACGTTGCGCGCGCCGTCTAGAGCCGACATGTCGGTGGTGCTGGACCCGAGCAGCACCACCGAGCCGCCGCTGAACGCGTCCGCGACGTGGCGGACGAGCCGCAGGTCCACCCAGTCGGCGATCAGGCCCCAGAAGCCGATCACCGGTCCGGGGAGGCCCTTCACCTCGTCCGGCACCACCGTCCCCGGATCGAACGCCTGGGCGAAATGCTCGAGGTCGACGCCGTGCTGGACCAGCCAGGCGTTCGGATTCAGCCGCTCCTTCGCCTTGCGCAGCTTCTCCGCCGAGCAGATCACCACGTCCGCCTTGGCCAGCAGGCGCCGCTCCAGCTCCCGGATCTGCTGCGCGGGCGCGTCGGAGAAGGCGCTGAACTCGTCGACGCAGTGATAGACGACGAGCTCTTCCCCGAGGGTCCCGGAGACCGGGGCGGACGAAGGCAGGAAGGACCAGCTGATGGGGTCCTTGAACCCCAGCTTGTCCATCGCGTGCTTCACCTGCGCACGCAGCAGCGCGCCGTTGGCCGCCCGCACCAGCTCCGACCCATAGAAGGGGATCGCGAGCGGAGTGAGCACGAAGAGGTTCGGGTGCCGCTCGCGGATGCCCTCGATCGCGCCGCGCACCTTCTTGACCATCCGCTTCACGTCGCGCGCCGAGGCAGTCGGCCTGCGGTTGCCGATGCTGTTCACCCACAGGACGCGGTTCTCGCGCGCCAGGATCTTCATCGCGTGCATCTTGGACAGCGGGTCGCCGTCCCAGTCGTTGGAGAAGCACACGATGTCCCGCCCCTGAAGCTTTCCGCCCATCGCCACGTTCCTCCTCGCAGTCAGCTCGGGCGCGCGCCGATCGGGCGCGCGCGCGGTCCACCCCACCTTTTGCTGCCGGAGCCACAGCTCCAGGACCCACAGCGCGTACAGCTCTTCCTTGCGGTCGCTGACGCCGTGCTTGTGATCCTCGAGCAGCCGCCGGAGCGGCTTCTCGCCGAAGCGCGGGCGGCAGAACCCGTCGTTCGCGAGCAGCGCCTCGCGCAACGGCTCGTGCAGCTGCTTGCGGAACCAGCCCGAGACCGGCACCGTGAACCCGCGCTTCCCCGGCGCCGTGCACTCGGGCGGCAGCCGCTCGTGCGCGGCGTGGCGCAAGAGCCACTTGCCGAGCCGGCCGCGCAGCTTCACCCGCTCGGGCAGCCCGGCGCACCACTCGATCAGCTGGTGGTCCAGGAACGGGACCCGCAGCTCGAGCGAGGTGGCCATGGTCATCTTGTCGGCCTTGACCAGCAGGTCGTCGGGCAACCACACGCGCCGGTCCAGCTCCAGCATGCGCTCGAGGGCCGGCAGCTCTTCCGTCTCGGCCCAGTGCATCGCCAGCCGGTCGACCAGCTTCGCGCTGATCTTGCGCGGCGGGACGATCCCGCCCTGCTCGCCGCGCAGGATGGACTTCTCCTCGTCGACGAACGCGCAGGAGACGCCGCGGTAGCGCTCCTCCAGCGGCAGCGTCGACCAATAGAGGTACTTGCGCACCTTGGGGTTCTTCACCGCCCGGGCGGCGAGCGGCGCCGTCCGGTCCACCGCGCCGGCGGCGGCCTGCCGCACGCGCTCGAGGTAGAGCATGGTCCGGTAGATCGGGTACCCGGCGAGCACCTCGTCGGCGCCCTCGCCGGAGAGCACCACGACCACTTCCTCGCGCGTGCGCTTCGACAGGTAGTAGAGCGGCACGCAGGCCGCGTCCGCCACCGGCTCGTCCAGGTGCCAGACCAGGCCGGGCAGGAAGTCGGCGAAGTCCTTCGCCGTCACCACCACCTCGCTGTGGTCGGTGTCCAGCGCGCGCGCCACCCGGCGGGCCTGGTCCAGCTCGGACGACCCGTCCTCGGCGAGGTAGCCGACCGAGAAGCTCTTCACGCGATCGCCGCCGCTCTCGCGGCGGAGATCGATCATGTGCGCGGCGATGGACGAGGAGTCGAGGCCGCCGGAGAGGAACACGCCGAGCGGCACGTCGGACATCAGCCGGATCTCCACCGCGTGCCGCAGGCGCTGCCAGAAGTCCGCGGCCAGCTCGTCGTCGGAGCGCAGGTCGGGCTCGGGCGGGAAGACGGTCCGCCAGTAGCGGCGCACGCTGAGCTTGCCGTTCTCGTACGTGGCGCACGAGGCGGGCGGCAGCTTGTAGATCCGGGCGAACGCGGTGAGGCCCGCCGGCACGTACCGGAGGCTCAGGTAGAGGTCCAGCGCCTCCTCGTCCAGCTCGCGCGGCACGGCCGGATCGCAGAGCAGCGACTTCACCTCCGAACCAAAGCAGAGGCGCTCGCGCCCGAGGTGGTAGTAGAGCGGCTTCTTGCCCAGCCGGTCGCGCGCGAGGAACAGGCGCCGCTTGCGCTCGTCCCAGATGGCGAAGGCGAACATCCCGCACAGGCGCTCCGGCAGGGCCTGGCCCCACTCTTCGTAACCGTGGACGAGCACCTCGGTGTCGCAGTGGCTGCGGAAGGCATGGCCGCGGGCCTCGAGCTCCGCGCGCAGGTCGAGGAAGTTGTAGATCTCGCCGTTGAAGGTGATCCAGACGGTGCCGTCCTCGTTGGTCATCGGCTGGGCGCCGGCGGCGGACAGGTCGATGATCGAGAGCCGGCGGTGGCCGAGCGCCACCGGGCCGTCGACGTGCAGGCCGCTCCCGTCGGGACCGCGGTGCGCGATCACCTCGGTCATGCGCGCGACCAGGTCGCGGTCGGCGGGCTGCGCGGGGTCGCGGTTCAGGAAGCCGCTGATGCCGCACATGCGGTTCCCTCCACGGGCGGGCGCGAAGGGGCCTCCGGCGCCTCGGGGGCCGGCTCCTCGCCGGAGTGGAATCCGTACAGGGTGAGCAGGCGGTGCACGCAGTCGCCGCTGGGATCCTTGTCGCCGTCGCGCGCCAGCCGGAGCACGGGCCTCCTGTCGGCCGCCTCGGTGAGCGCGCGCGCGAGCGCGGCTGCATCTCCCGGCGGCACGAGGCGCGCCGCCACAGGCCGCGTTCCCACCGAGGTCGCGACCACCACCCGGCCGAGCGCCACGGCCTCGCGCACGGAAACCGAGTCTCCGTCGGCGAGCGTGGGGCGGACGAACACGTCGCTTCCCGCGATCAGCGCCAGCGCCGCCGGCCGGTGCAACTCCCCGAACGCGCGCAGGGCGCAGGCGGCCGCGCCGGCCGAACGGATCGGCTCCAGCTCCAGAGTGCCGGGCCCGTACAGCGCGAGCCGCGCGCGCGGGTTGCGCTGGTGGACCTCGGCGAAGGCACGCAGCAACACCTCGGCGCCGTAGACCGGGCCCGGCGCGAGCATCGCGCAGTAGAGCGGCGCCGCCTCCTCGCGCAGCTCGCGGAACCCGGCCGGAGGCGTGCCCGGCTGCAGGAACGAGTGCGTGAACGCCGGGAGGACCTCGATTCGGGCCCGCGCCACCCCGCAAGTCAGCAGCGCCTCGCCGATGTCCTCGCTGACGGCTACCACCCTGCCGAAGGCGTTCCCTACCGCGCAAGCGACCCGCGCCCGCGCGGGGTCCTCGGCCAGCCACCCGGGACCCAGGCCGGAGTGGAAGGTGATCAGCGGCGGCACGCGCGCGAGCTTGCCGGCCGCGGCGCAGATCGCGGCGAGCGCCCACGACTTCCGATTGGCCCCGCTGGTGTGGACGTGGATGCGGTACCCGCGCAGCGCGTGCCCGAGCAGACGCGCGGTGAAGGTCGCGTATCCGCCGGCCTGAACGACTCCGTCCGCGGGCAGCTGTCCCTTCCCGATGTCCAGGACCGTGCACTCGCCCCCGCGGGAGCGGACGGCCCGCTGCAGGACCTCGACGTGCACGGCCACTCCTCCGTGCGGCGGAGGGAAGTCCCCGACGAGCAGTACTTTGGGCGCGACCGTCATGGTGTGTGAACCGGAATGCGTGAGGAAGCTGTGCAGCGCCCGGCCGGCCGGCAAGGCGCCGCCGGAGGGCCGGTTTCCATTCGGGCTTCAGGCGCGGAGCGCGCCGGGCCGCTCCGGCAGGTACAGGCCCGTGGAGGGCGGCGCGGCAGGCCGCGAGACCGTGGCCCAGCAGCGCGCGAGCTCGAGGCCCAGGAGCTGCGGCTGCGTCAGCTCCAGCGCGGACTTGAGCGCCGCCGCGCCCAGGCGGGCGGCGAGCGCGGAGTCGTCCACCACCTGTCCGAGCCGCGCGGCGAGCGCGGCGGGCGCGCGCGGCGGGACGAGGAAGCCCGTCCGGCCCTCGCGGATCCAGATCGGGTGCTGCCCGACCGCCGTGGCGACCACCGGGGCGCCGAGAGCGAGGGCTTCCGGCACCGGATCGGGCATGTTGGCGGTGCGGCTCGGGGCCACTACCGCGGCCGCCCGGGTGAACACGCCCGGGAGCTGGTCGAGCGCGAGAGGGTGCACGACGACCCTTCCCCGCATCCCGGCCTGGTCGGCCTGCGCCAGCAGGGCTCGCGCGGTCGCGCCCGCGCCGGCGATCAGCAGGCGCAGGCGCGGGCGGGAGCGTGCCAGCGAGACGAATGCGAGCAAGAGGTCCGTGTGCCCGCGGTCCGGACCGTCGCACGGCGCGGCGCTCACCACCCAGCGCAGCCGCGGATCGAGGACCGGCGGGAAGACGCCGCCGCCGGCCAGGTCGCTTCTCGGATCCAGCAGGCCGCGCATCACCGTGGTCGTCGCCGCCGGCGCGCCTTGCTCGATGAGGGCCTCGCGCAGCGAGACGGTCGGGCACAGCGTCCGCTCGGCCGCCCGCGACGCCCGCGCCGTGCTCGCATTCACGTCCCCGGGCCCGGCCTGCACCACCAGCGGGACGTTGAGCAGCCGCGCGACCAGTCCGACTTTGAGGTGGCCGGCGCGGGCGTGGACGACGGCGGGGCGGAGGCGCATCAGATCGCGCGCGACGCCGACCACCGACGTGCCGTCGATGCGCTCGACCCGACAGGCCTGGGCACGCAGCGCTTCCACGACGGACAACTCGAGATCGCCGACGAACGCCACCCGACGCAACGCGGTGCGCATGCCCGCCTCCCCCGGCCTCGACCGGTCAGCGCAGAAAGGCTTCCCCGAGCGGGGAGCGCCCGGATGCAACCTGGGGAGCGGTCCTTGCGAGCGCAAGGGTCCCCGCTCCACCGGACGCCAGGTTGCGCGACCCCGTTTCCTGTTGAACGCTGCGCGAATGCACCGCGAGGTGGTCGTCGCCGGCAACTACTCGCACGACACCATCATCGGAGGGGACACCATGCAATGGTGTCCCCCATCTGCAATCCCACCAATTGCAGTTCAGGCCCGCAGCGAGCTGGGCGGCTCCGCCGCGTACGTGTCGGCGGTCCTGCGCGCCGCGGGCGTGGACTTCGCCGTGGTCGCCAACGTGGGGGACGACTTCCGGTACGCGGACCGGGTGCCGCCCGCCCGCGTGGTCCCCGGCGCGCGGACCACGAGCTTCGTGGACGACTACCGGAGCGGCGAGCGCATCGCCACGCTCCGTGCAGCGGCGCCCACGCTGCGGCCGGAGGACCTCCGCGAGAGCTGCACGGTGGGGATGGCGGTGGCCGTGGCAGCGGAGATCCCGGCCGCCACGCTTCTCCGGCTGCGCGTGCTGTCGGGGGTGCTGCTGGCCGACGCGCAGGGCTTCGTGCGCGCCTTCGACCCCGCGGGGCGCGTGCTACACCGCGCACCCGATCCCGATCTGCTCGCCGCGCTGACGCAGGTCGATTACCTCAAGGTGGGCCGCGCCGAGGCGGCGGCGCTCGACCTGGCCCTCTTGCGGCGCTCCTGCACCATCCTGCTCACCGAAGGCGCGCGCGGATGCACCGTCCTCTCCGCGGACGCGGAGCTCCACGTCCCCCCATTTCCTGCCCGTGAAGTCGATCCCACCGGCGCCGGCGACTGCTTCCTGGCCGGCTTCGCCATCGGCCTCCTCCGCGGCTGGCCCCCACCTCGTGCAGCGCGCCTCGGCAACTGGTGCGGCGCCCGCTCCGTGGAATCCTCCGGCGTGCCCAACCTTCCGGCCCTGCCCGCCGATGTTTCGGACTAGAAGCGTGTCACGCAGAGCGCGCAGAGAGCGCAGAGTTTCTTTTAACAAAAAGAGAAAAAGGATCTCCTCTGCGACCTCTGCGAGCTCTGCGTGAAACCTTTTTTTTGGACTCAGCCGTGGGCGGTTTGGGGCAAATCGGTGGGGCGGGAAGAGCCGAAACGGGTGGGGCGGGCGCCGAGGACGGGCTTCTGGAGGGCCAGCACGCCGAAGGTATCGTTGAACTGGCAGGCGGCGAGGGCCTTCGACCAGCCGCCGAGGATTCCCGCCGAGGACATCTCCCAGAGGACCTTGCGCTTGAGCGCGTACGGGTCGACGCCCGGCATGTTGGACATGTCCTCGGTCGTGACCGCGCTGACGAATCCTTCCGCGCGAAGCGCCTGCGCTACCCCTGCGCTGTACCAGCCGTTGCAGTAGGCGAAGTGGCGCACCGGCCGCCCGGTGCCCTTCTCCAGGACGCTCTTGCAGGCGGCGATCTCCCGGCGCGCCTCGTCGAGCGGCTGGTTGGTCAGCACGGTGTGGTCGGCCGTGTGCGCGCCGGTCTCGACGCCGTGCGCGCCCATCTCGCGGAGCATCTCCCAGGCCATCGGCAGCTGCCCGCGCGGCGCCTCCGCGCGATCGATCCGCAGCCGCTCCTCGAGTGCCTCGGCGAGCCCGTAGAGCACCGGCGTCGGGTTGTCGGAGATGAGCCGCTCGAGCACCTTGTTCGGTGTCGGCGCTCCCTCGAACGCGTGCAAGAGGAGGCCCTCGTACCCTGCGCCCGCGCCCACCGACATCGGGCCGAGCGCGCGTTTCTCCATGGTCTGGAGCACGGCCCAGAGCCGATCGTGGGCGAGCCGCTTCTCCGTCCCGATGAATGCGGAGGGAACGTAAGCGACCGCGGGCAGCTTCATTTCGCGCAGCACCGGGAAGGCATTCTCGTAGACGTCGCGGTAGCCGTCGTCGAAGGTGACGACCGCCAGGTCCCGGCGCGCGGCCCGCCTGCCAGCCAGCACCTCGAGCGCGTCGTCCAGCCGCGTGACCTGGTGGCTCTCGCAGAGGACCTCCAGGTGCCTGCGGAAGGTCTCCCGCGAGATGTTGAGCGTTGGCAGCCCGCGCTCGGACTCCAGCCCGTAGTTCCCCACCACGCGGTGGTAGCTGAGGATGAGCACGCGCACGCCGCCGACCGCGCGCCGCTGCACGGTGGAGATGAGATCCTGCGCGCGGCTGTAGTGCAGCGCGAGCGCCGCCGCGCCCTTCAGCGCCCTGCGCGCCACCTGAACCGCCTGCTCCTTGAGCCGCTTCATCCTCCCCCTCCTCCAGCAGCCGCCGGCAGGGCGGCGCCGCGCTCGCATGGCAACCTCATCCACCCCTGACGGCGCGCAGCACCGCCTCGATCCGCCCCATCCCTTCGGGCCTGGGCGCCCGGAGCAGCCGCCGCGCCCTCCGCGCAGTCTCCAGCGCTCCCCGGGGCAAGGCCGCCTTCACCGACTCGCGCGCGAACAGGGCCGCCTGCTGCGCCGCGCGCGCCGCCTTGCCCCGCGCCGAGCGAAAGAGCCGCATCTGGATCGTCCAGCGCTCGCCGCGCGCCCACTGTGCCTTGTACCCCTCGTTGCCGCGGAGGAAGTCGAACTCGTGCAGCCCCTCGCCGTACGCGTCCTGCACCGTGCGCGCGAGCAGCACCAGGCCCACGCTCTTCGACGCCCAGGCGGGATCGTATCCCGACTGGTAGTAGAGGAACTTCCCCCGGTGCGCGACGCCGTAGACGGAGGCGACCGGCCGCCGCGCAGCAAACAGCGTGTAGAGGCGGAGCCAGCCGCGCTCCGCCAGCTCCTGCACCGCGGCGCGGTGGAACGCCTCGTGCTGCGTGTCCGCGAGCCCGTCCGAGCCGCCCTCGACCGCCCAGCGCGCGCGGTGCAGCTCGAGAAAGCGCTCCACCGCGATGCGCGCCTCCTCGGGGCTGCGGGCCACCTCGATGGACACGCCGGGCTGCCGGAACAGCCACTTCTCGCGGCGGCGCAGGTTCTCGCGCCGCCCCAACCCTTGCAGGTATTCCTGGTACGACCCGACCAGCGGGATGTGCGGGCAGACGAACCGCAGCCGCGCGTCGCGCACCACGTCGGCCGGCGCGCCGCCCAGGCCGGCGGCGGGCGAGCGCACCGCGCGACCATTCGGGAACAGCTGCGCGAGGTGCAGCGCGGTGGAGCTGTCCCGCAGCAGCCCGTCCAGGTCGCACACGTCCCAGGGCAGCCTTCCCAGCGCCTCGAGCGCGGCGGCGCGCACCTCGGCCTCGCGCCCGGGGGCGGCGAGCACGTCCAGGTAGTCGCACCCGGTCGCGCCGTCGCCGAGGAACGCCACGCGCCGCGCGGGCATGCCGGCGAGCCGCACCGGCTCGGAGAACAGGGGCAGGAAGCCCACCAGCCGCTCCCGCTCGAAGAGGGCGATGCAGCAGGGCTCTCGCCCCTGCCCGAAGCGCTCCCACCAGGGGACCAGCCACTCGGGCGAGAGGAACAGGCAGCCCGAGCGCGCCTCGGAGCACAGCGCGCTCCACTCGGCGCGCAGGCGCAACAGGCCCGCCGCGTCGCGGACCACTTCGGTGCGCAGGGCCGCCGGCGCCTCCACGACGCGCACGGTCCCGGTCACGAGAGCAGCTCCCGCACGCAGCTCGCGACGTGCTCCGCGTCGGCGGGCGACAGGTCCTGGTGCACCGGCAGCTCCAGCACCGTCTCCCGCAGCCGATCCACCTCGGGGAACTCGCCCGGCTGCACCGCCGGATGGCGCATGCGCCAGAAATCGACCGTCTCCACGCCCCGCGCCAGCAGGCGCGCCATGGCCGCCGCCTTGTCGCGCACCGGCATGGGGTAGAAGAGCGGGCACACGCCCGGCTTGAGCTCTCCGGTCACCGGCGGCGCCAGGTCGCGCAGCGCGGCGTAGAGCAGGAAATAGTTGCGCCGCCGCCGCTCGACGATCAGCGGCCAGTCCTGGTTGCGCAGCACCAGGTGGCTCATGGCGCTCATCCCCAGCTTCACCGCGGCGGGATCGAAGTGCTGCGTGCCGGTCGAGACGCGCTCGACGCTGGTCTTGCGGAGCACCCACAGCGCCGCGCCGCGCACCGTCTCGCGCACCCTGCGCCCCAGAGGGCCCGCGCGCAGCTCCAGGTTCGAGAGCAGGCTGCCGGCGAGGTGCGACGCGGTGGACGGCCAGCTTGGAGGCTCGATCTCGGCCAGCCGATGCAGCTCGTCGCGGAACCGCCCGCGCGCGAGCAGCGCGCCCCCGTTGGGCACCGGCAGCGTCTTGTACAGGCAGAAGACGGACAGGTCGCCGGCCGACCCGAGTGGCTTGTCCCCGTTGCGGGAGAGCAGCGCCAGGGCGCAGTCCTCGATGAGCGGCACGCCCAGCTCGTTCGCCAACTGCCTGGCCGCCTCCATGTCCTCGGGGAACCCGGCGTAATGGATGACGTAGATCGCGCGCAGCTCCGGCGTGGCGCGCCGCCGGGCGTCCTCGAAGTCGCAGCGCATCTGCGCGTCGACCCGGAAGAAGACGGGCCGGACGCCCGCCGCCAGGAGCGTCTCCAGCTCGACGCCGTGGTGATAGGCGGGCATCAGCACCTGCTTGCCGGCCAGCTCCAGGAGCTGCACCGCGTCCCAGACCGCGTTGCGCGCGAAGTACCGGTACCGCAGCCCCGGCTGGTCGAACGGGAACACGAGCGGGACCGCCGCCGAGGGCCGCGGCACCAGCATGTGCGGCCAGGCCGTCTGCATGCACGGCACCGTCCGCTTGGGCGCCGGCGCGCGCTCCCCGAGGCCGGCCTCCACCCGCATCCGCCGCGCAGCCTTCACCTTCAGCCCCCCCTACCCAGCCCTCGCCGGACCTGTCCGGCGAGCGCGCGCGCCACCGGCCAGGCCGTGTAGCGCGCCTCGTGCACCAGCCGACCCGCCCTCGTCGGGCGGAAGATGGTCAGCCAGGTGTGGGTCCTCAAGGCCGGTTCCCAATCCAGCTTCCAATCCATGCAGGGCCCGAGGAAGTCGAACTCGGTCAGGCCGCGCTGGCAGGAGTCGCGGATCATCTCCGAGGTGAGCTGCTGCCCCGGGCTGAGCTCGTGGAAGGACTCGTCGTAGCCGAGCTTGAGCAGGTAGTGCCGGCCGGCGTGCAAAAGGCTCAGGTGCGCGGCGATCCGGCGCCCGCCCAGCTCGAGGAAGCCCAGAGCGAGCGCTCCCCGCCGGGCCGCGTCGCGCGCCATCTGCGCGTAGAAGCCCACCAGCTCCGGCCGCTGCGCGATGGAGGTGCCGCGTCTACCCTTCCAGCCGCTGGCCTCGATGACGAAGAAGTCGGCCAGCGCACAGTCGAGCTGCTTCGCCTCCTTGCCGTCGAGCAAGGCGTACTTGACCTCGCCCTGCTCGGCGAGCCTGCGGCGCCGCCGGCGGAGATTCTGGCGGAACTTGGAGTCCAGCCGCGATTCCACCATCTCGTACCGGCTGGCCCCCTGCGGCTTCCGGCTCGCGGGCTTGTTCGCCTCGACGACCGCGACCGCCGGTTCGATCGCTGGCAAGACCAGGTAGGGAGAGCGGAGCGAGGTCCACAGGCCGCAGGGAAAGCCTGCCGCCTCGGCGAGGTCGCGGAGCCTCCACTCGGGGGCGCCGTGCGGAAGATCGCGCAGCCGCAGCCGGTCCCAGCCGGGGACGCCGGCCAGCTTCTCCCACAGCGCCGCCAGGGCCTCCTTGCCGCGGCGGCCCAGCAGGACCCCTCCGCGCTGCGAGTGGTCGTTGTGCGGCGTTCCCCACGTGGTCAGCGGCACGAAGCAGGTGTCGGCGTTCCGCTCCTTTTCCTCCAGGAGAGGCATCGCCGCATGCAGCTCGCGTCCGGCCCGCGCCAGGAAGGTCCGCAGCGGCGCCCCCGGGGCGAAGTTCTCGATCCAGGCGCGCACCCATTCGTGCCGCAGGGTCGGCTCGTCGCGCGGCCCAAGCGCGAGCGCCGCGTTCCACTCCTTCTCCAGCGCGTTGAACGCCTCGCGCCCTTCGACCAGCTCGACGGAGAGCGGCGGCTCCGGGTTGCGCTCCAGCGCGCCGGACTCTTCTCGCACCGCGACGGCCACGGACATGGAGGTCTCCTACCTGGCGCCGCGCCCGAACAGGACGATCTTGGCGGTGTGGAAACAGATGGCGAGGTCGAGGAAGAGCGAGCGATGCTCGACGTAGTACAGGTCGTACTCGAGCTTGTTCTTCGCGTCCTCGATGGTGGACCCGTACGGGTAGCGGATCTGCGCCCAGCCGGTGATGCCCGGCTTCACCGCCTCGCGCAGCCCGAAGAACGGGATCTGCTGCTTGAGCTGGTTCACGAAGAAGGGACGCTCCGGGCGCGGTCCCACGAAGCTCATGTTGCCGCGGAAGACGGCGAAGACCTGCGGGACCTCGTCCAGCCGCGTCTTGCGCAGGAACGCGCCGAGCCGGGTCACGCGCGGGTCGCGCTGCGAGGCCCAGACCGGGCCTGACAGCGTCTCAGCGTCGTTGTGCATGGTCCGCAGCTTGTGCACGCCGTAGGGCTTCCCGCCCCGGCCGGTCCGCTCCTGCAGGTAGAAGACGGGTCCCTCGGAGTCGAGCTTGATCAGCACCGCCAGCACGGCCAGGAGCGGCGCGGCGCAGATCAGCAGCAACGAGCTCATCAGCAGGTCGAAGATGCGCTTGCCGGCCTGCGACATGGGCGAGGTGAGCGCGTTTCCGACCGCCAGATCGGTCGGCCGGAGCAGCGAGAGCGGCACCCGCCGCAGCACCCGCTCGGCGAAGCGCTGCGCCGGAAGCACGGTGACGCCGTGCAGGCGGACGCGGATCAGCTCGTCGACGGGCAGCGGCTCCTGCGCGTCGTCGGTGGCGATGACGACCGTGTCGGCGCGCAGTTGCTTCACCGCTTCGGGCAGGCTGCCCGCGGCGATCTGCAGCGTCTGGGCGGGCGCGCTGGGCAATTGAACCACCGGCGCCAGGGGACCTACCTCCACACCGCCGGCGCGCGGCTGCGCGGGCAGCGCGGCGACGGAAGCCTCCACCGACGCGGAGGGCGCGGCCACGATGAGCTGGGTCCCCGGGACGACCGCCGGCACGGGAGCCAGCGCGACTTCCGCCGGCTGCGGCTCGGCTGCCACGGTGACGAGCGGCAGCGGAGGAGCGGGCTCGACCCCCGCGACTGCGCGCAGCACCTCGTCACCGTCGTTCGACGCCGCGCCGAGATCGAGCTTGGGATCGAGGGTCCCGGCCACCTGGTACTCGCCGAACGCCTGGGTCCGGATGAGCCGGGCAATCTCGGCGGCCCGCGCTCCGGCGCCGAGGATGAGGACCCGGCTGTGTGCGTCCTCGTCGGTGCGCGTGACCAGGGCGGCCCGGGCCAGCAGGACGCCGAGGCTGGCGACGCCGAAGGTGCCGATCAGTGCGCCCTTGGGCAGGCCGCCGCCGCCCAGCACGCCGATGATGGCGGCGAACAGCGCGGCGAACCCGAGCGCCTTGAGGGTGCCGCTTCCCCGCGCCCGGTCGTTGCGCATGACCTGAGGGTCGTAGAGGTCGGCCAGGTAGAGCGCCGCGGGAACGCAGGCGGCGGCGCCGATCAGCGCCGCCAGGCCCCGCAGGTTCCCGGCGGCGTGCCTTCCGGTCACCCAGAGCGAAAGCCCGACGAGCGCCCCTTCCACGGCGCACAGCCGCGCCGCCCTCCCGCTGTACCAGTGACCCGCGAACTGCCGCACGATCCGCCTCCCCGTCCCCGCCCACCTCGAGCCACGAAACCGGCGGGCGACGCCCGCCGGCCATTCCTCCGCAGGCCGCTGGCTGCTCCGCAGCTACTTGCCCGCCGTCAGCTGCCCCTTCACCACCGGCAGGGGCGGCGGCACCCGCGACGGATCCACCCCGTTCAGCACCACCCCCCAGACCGGCGCTCCCGCGAGCACCCGCACCGCGCTCGCCACCTGGTCGCGCGGAGTCGCCTCGGCGCGCACGACCATCACCACTCCGTCCGACCGGTGCGCCACGATCGAGGCGTCGGCCGTGGCCAGCGCCGGCGGCACGTCGAGGACGATCTCGTCGAACAGGCTCCGCAGCGTCTGCAGCGTGGCGACGAAGCGCGGGGAGGAGAGCAGCGCGGCGGGCTCGACCGGCGCCTTGCCGGCCGCGATCACCGCCATCTGTCCCTCGTGGAACCGCCCCAGGGCCTCGCCGATCTCGCACTTGCCCTGCAGCAGGTCCGACAGCCCCATGCGCGCGCCCATGCCGAACAGCGCCGCCTGGGTGCCGCGGCGCAGATCGCAGTCGACCAGCGCCACCCGCGAGTCCCCCGCCCGGGCCGCGGTGAGCGCCAGGTTGGCGGCGGTGAGGCTGGTGCCCTCCTCGCGCAGCGCGCTGGTCACCGCGATGACCGCCCCGCCCTGCACGGCGCCCCGCAGCGAGCGCGCATAGCGCAGCCGATGCAGCAGCATGCGGTACTGCTCGGCCGCCGCGCCCTGCGGGTCGGTGATGGCCACCAGCCGCTCGTCGATCATCACCTCGGCGCCGCCGCCCTCGATCCGCTCGAGGAACGGCGTCCGGGTCCCCGCTACCGCCTTCGGAATGCTCGTCATGACGATTCTCCCTCTCTCCGGGACCACCCGGCTCCTACGCCTGTTCGCCCTGCATCGCCGGCAGCGCCAGCACCCGCCCGGCGCCCGCCGCGTGCAGCCGCGGAACGGTGGCCAGGACCGGCAAAGCCAGCGAGACCGCCTCCTCCTCGCTGCGCAGCGTGCGGTCGGACAGCTCCTGCCCGACGGCGACCGCGCTGCCCAGAGCGACCGCCGCGAGCAGCGCGAGCAGCAGCATCTGCGGCCGGTTCGGACTGGCCGGCAGCCCCGGCGTGGTGGCCGACTCCAGCACGCGGAACTCGGACGGCGCGCTCTTCGCCTCCAGCTCGGCGGTGATCTCCGCCTCCGCCTTCTTGGAGACCAGCGACCCCACTTTCACCTTGAGCATCTCGGCGTCGCGGTCCAGCTCGGCGAGCTGCGTGGCGGTGAGCGGCGCGGCGGCGATCAGCTTGTCCACCTCGGCCATGCGCGCCTGGTACTGGGCGATGCTCTTGCGGCCCCGGCCCACCGCGTCGGTCATGCGGCGCAGCTCGAGGTCGTTGGCGGCGGCGCGGGCGCGGGCTTGCTCCAGCCGCGCCTGGGCATTGCCGAGCTCGCGGGAAAGCGCCTGCACGTCGGGGTGCTCCGGCGTGAGCGCCGCGCGCACGGTGCCGAGCTTGCCGCGCAGATCGTCCACTTGCTGCTCGATGCGGCCCACCTCGGTCTCACGGCCGGCCGGGAGCACGCCGATGAGGTCCATGCGCTGCTGGGCCGTCTGGACGAACCCCGTCTCCAGCTCGATCTGCTTGGCGAGCTGGTCGCGCTCGCGCATGCGGGCCTCGTTGAGCTCCGGCAGCGTAGTCGAGTTGGCCCGCTTGAAGGCGGCGATCTTCGCCTCGCTCCTGGAGAGCTCGGCGCGCATCTGGGCGAGCTGCTGGGTGATCACCTCGCGGGTCCGCGCCACCTGCCCCGCCCTGACTTGAAGATTGCCTTCGATGAACAGCTCCGCCAGGCGGTTGGCCGTCTTCGCGGCCAGCGCGGCGTCGCGCGAGCGCACGGTGACGCTGAAGGCGTCGTCGCCCTCCCCATGCACCTCGGTATCGTTGCGCAGGGCCTCCACCGCGGCATCCATCCCGTCCTTCTCGCGGGCCTGTGGATAGAGCTTGAGCTCCTCGATCGCGGTCGCCATCAGCTGCCGCGCGTACACCTGCGAGCGCACGGACTTGACGCGCTCGTCGAGGGTCCTGGAGATCACCGGCACCACGAGGTCGGGGTGCGGGTGCAGGGGCTCCACCATGACGAGCGCCCGCGCGCGGTATTCGCCGGGCAGCCGCGCGATGATCAGCGCCGCCACGGCGAACACCGCCACCGCGACCACCGCCATCCACCTCCAGCGGCGCTTCACAGCGCCGAGGAGCTCATCCACCGTGTACGTGCGCTCCATTCTCTCCTCCTCCCCAGGTCAGAAGGGCCGGAACCGCTCCCAGGTGAGCCGCAGCTGCACCACGTCGCGGTCCACCTGCGGCCCTACGTTCGTGTCGTTGAGCCGCGCATCGCGCAGCCCGGCCAGGCCCAACGTCCACTCGCGGCCGATGCGGTAGTCGAGCGAGACCTCGCCCGAGTATCCGGCCGGGCCGACCGCCGTGAACTGCGAGTGCAGGTCCGAGTTGCGGTAGACGCCCGCGCGCAGCCCGCACATGAAGTCCCCCACCGTGACCAGCGTGCCCACCTCGGCCAGGTCGCCCACGATGGCGCCCGCCCGGAAGGCGCCGATGATCAGGTCGTGCGAGACGATCAGCCGGGCCGCGAGCCGGGGCGTGATCGATTCGATCTCCAGCTTCGCCGTAGGCGAGAACAGGCCGCCGTTCTGGCCGGTCACGTACAGGGGCCCGCCGCTCGCCTTGAGGGTCGCCCACGGCCGCAGCCGCCGCTCCCAGCCGAGCTGCACGCCGTGCGCCTGGGTCAGGATTCCGCCGGGAACTCCCGGCAGGCCGCTTCCCTCGGCCGGCGTGGCCCCGAAGGAGTAGAAGAGCTGCTCGCGCGCGGTCAGCGAGAGGTTGTCGTACGGGCTGGTCCGGTAGGCGTACCCGATCGAGGGCGTGAACACCGCGCCGTTTCCGGGATCGTTGCTCCCGAAGGCCAGGACCTGCGAGTCGAAGCCGAATCGCCACTGCGCGCGCGGGCTCACCGCGTGGTCCACCTCGGCCGAGAGGCCGGTGCTGAACACCTGCGTCTGCCCGGCCCGCAGCAGGAGGCCCAGGCCGGAGATGGCGAACGGGTCCTGCGCATACGTGCTCCGCAACAGGACATGCGAGGAGGTGCGCGGCGACCAGTGATCCCTGTAGTGGACGATGCACTGCTCGCTGGTGGCGAAGGCGCCCCCGTTCAGCGCGAACCTGTCCGGGTGGAGCAGCCGTCCGATGCCGGCCTGGCAGTCGAGGTCGAGGTGGAACTGGTGCTCGCCGAACAGATCGAGGCGGATGCCCGGGCGCGTCTGGCCGAATCCGTCGGCGCCCGACCCGTCGAGGAGCACGTTGTCGTTGAAGCCGGCGAGGAACGACGCCCGCGGCTTCCACTGGACGTACACCTTGGCGCTCGCCGACCCCGCGGCCAGCGCCGAGAGGGCCGCGAGCAGCGGGATGTGCGCGCGGGTGGCCATGGGCTTCACCTACGGCACCACCACCGTGTCGCCGGCCGAGAGCTGCCGGCGGACCTTGCCGTTGACCAGGTCGTCGTAGGTGACCACGTGGCGGCTGCCGTCTGCGTGCAGGACGGTGATCTCGCCCCGGTCGGCGAACTCGGCCAGGCCGCCAGCCATCGCCAGCGCCTGCAGGACCGTCATGTGGCTGCGCAGCGGGAACGCGCCGGGCCGCGTGACCATCCCGGTCACGTAGATCCGGCTGCCGTTCACGTCATGCACGATCACCGTCACGCGCGGGTCGCGGACCAGCGGCGACAGCTTGTCCTGGACGGTCTTCTCCAGTTGCCCGGGCGTCAGTCCCTCGGCCGGCACGTCGCCCAGGAGGGGCAGCGTGATCTTCCCGTCCGGCCTTACCGGCACGGTGCGGGACAGCTCCGGCTCCTTCCAGACGGAGACCTCGACCACGTCCTCCTTGGCGAGCCGGTACTCCTGCACCACCTGCTGCGCGTCGTCCTGCTGGGAAGCGCCGTGGTGCGCGCAGCCAGGTCCGAACGCGAGCAGCGCCGCCGCAGGCCCCCACCACCATTTGCAGCTCACGGACATTCGAATCCCTCCTCCGCCACCGCCGGACAGGCGGGTCTCGGCCCGGTCCAGGAGCACGGCGCGTGCCAGACCGCCGGGCGCTCAAGGAAGCCCACTGCGTCTTCCCTGCGCGCGGTCGGAGGCGAGCGGTCAGGCGCTTCTGCGCCTCGCGGCGGGTTGCGCTCCGTCGCGTTCCACAGAAAGGGAAACGCCGTTCCCACTCGCGTGGAAAGCGCGGCTCTGAACATCGATTGGCTCGGATCGTGCTGGGCTTCCCGTACGTGGAGCGCCCTCGCATCGGGCGAGGATCCAAGGGGACGCCGGAGCTCATGCACCGCACCATCGCCGCCGCCGCCGTCGTGTTTGCCGTCGCCGCCTTGGCGCTGCAGAGCGCATCCCTGGGCCCTCTCGAGGAGCCGCTGCTGCTCCTGTCGATGGGCACCCTCTTCCTTGTCTTCGGCAAGCTGCTCGCGCCGCACACCTCGCGCAGGCACCGACCAGCCGAGCCCGAACAGCCGGCCGCCCCGCACCTCGTCCCCCACCGCGAATCCCACCCCTGACCCGAACTACTGTTTCACGCAGAGCCCGCGGAGATCGCAGAGGGGATCGGTTTGGCGGCTCCGATCGGGCGCCAGCGCACGATCGAAACAAACCCAGAGTTCCTCTGCGCCCTCTGCGCGCTCTGCGTGAAACCGCTTTTAGTCAGGAGCTGCTGCGGAGAGGATCGTTGGCGGCGGCCAGGCCGACCGTCGGGAGGTCGGGGATGCCCGCGCTGATGCGCGGATCGGTGAGGCCGCAGTCCTTGATCTTGTAGAGCAGCGCCTTGTAGCTGATCTGGAGGCGCGCGGCCGCCTTGCGCTTGTTCCAGTTGGTGCGCGCGAGCATCGCGCTGATCGCCTCGCGCTCGGCCCGCAGGGCGGCCTGGCGCGCGATCTCCTTGAGCGACACCGTCTCCGCGCTGCCGAGCATCGTCGGGACCGCCGGCGCGGGCGGGCGCGACGGCGGCGCCTCGAACCGCTGGCCCTGGCTCGCGGGCGGCAGCGCGCCGCCGGCCGAGCCCGCCTGCAAGGCCGTCTGCAGCGGCGGCCTGCGCGCCTGCGTCGCCTTCAGCTCGTCGAGCACGAAGCGCTCGTCGCGCAGCACCACCAGGCGGCGCACCAGGTTCTCCAGCTCGCGCACGTTCCCCGGATAATCGTACTCGAGCAGCCGGCGCGTGACGTCGGGCGTGAACTCCATCGCGCCCTGCTTGTATTTGCTGCCGTACTTGCGGCGGAAGTGCTCGATGAGGTGCGGCACGTCCTCCTTGCGGTCGCGCAGCGGAGGGACGTGCACGCTGACCACGTTGAGCCGGTAATACAGGTCCTCGCGGAAGTTGCCGCGGGCCAGCTCCTCTTCCAGCACGCGGTTGGTGGCCACCACCACGCGCGCGTCGGCGCGCAGCGGCCGCTTGCCGCCGACCCGGTAGTACTCCTCGTCCTGCAGGACTTGGAGGAGCTTGGCCTGCAGCGCGGGGTGCATCTCGCCGATCTCGTCGAGGAAGATGGTGCCCTTGTCGGCCAGCTCGAACTTGCCGGGCTTCTCGCTGGTGGCGCCCGTGAACGCGCCGCGCTCGTGGCCGAACAGCTCGCTCTCGAGCAGCTCGCTGGGGAGCGCCGCGCAGTTGATCTTCACGAACGGCTTCCCGCGCCGCGGGCTCCGCTCATGCAGCGCGCGGGCGATTCCCTCCTTGCCCACCCCGCTCTCGCCGCGGATGAGCACCGGCACGTCGGTCTCCGCGACGCGGTCGACCATGTCCCAGATGCCCATCATGGCGGGACTGACGGAGATGAAGTCGATCGGCGGACCGCGGCGCGACCCGGCCATGGGCGCCACGGGAGGCGGCGCTCCGGTCTCGCGCACGACGATGGCGGGCACCGGATCGGGACGCGAGGGCACGGCTGCGGGGACCTCTTCCGCGCCGGACGGGCGCGCCTGCGCGCTGCAGCGCTCGATGGCCTCGCGCAGCTCCTCGGGCTCGATGGGCTTCACGAGGTAGTCGCTGGCGCCGAGCCGCATCGCCTTGACCACCGATTCCTTGTCGTCCATGGCGGACAGCGCGATCACGGGAGCGAGCCCTCCCTGGGCGCGGTACCGCCGCAGGACCTCGAAGCCGTCGATGCCAGGCATGCGGAGATCGAGCAGCACCGCCTGCGGCGGCACCGCCGCTCCGGCGAGCAACTCCAGCCCGGAGCGCCCGTCCGGCGCGGCGAACGCGTGATAGCCGACCCGGCCCAACAGCTCGACGAGGATTTCCCGCGCTGCCTCGTCATCGTCGATCACGAGTACCTGGTTCGGTCGCTCCATCGATCTCCGCTCCGTGAATTTTACCGGCTCGAATCGAACACTTACCGGTCAAGGTTTCTAAGCCGCCCCCCCGAGGACGATGTTGCGCGGGGTTTTGAGCAAGCTGTGTGCCACTGTGGGAAAGCGCGACGGTCGCGGTCCGCTGCGTTTCCCTGGAGCAGAAGCGGAGCGCCTTTACGGCGAGCGCGCCCACAGTGCACGCAGCGCGGCATTGACCGCGCGTTGCCCTTCCAGGTTCACGGCGTGCCCGACTTCGGGAAGGACGAGGAGCTGCGCGCCGGGGATGAGCCGCGCCATCTCCTCCGCACCCGCGGCCGGAGCGAGCTGATCGAGGGCCCCGTGGGCGACCAGGGTCGGAACGCGAAGCCCTGGAAGGCGACTCGCGGAGTCATGCGCGAGCGCGGCGTCGATCTGGCCGAGGAACCCCTGCACGCTCTGGAACGGCTGCGACCCGGCGAACCGGAGCGCGGCGCGGACCGCCGCCGCGTTGCGCCAATATGCGCCGCTGAACAGCCAAGCATACGCCTGCTTCTCCCACGCGGCGCGCAGCGGAGCCGATTCCGCCGCGACCGGGTACAACACCCGCCAGGCCTCCATCAGCGCGCGCGAACGCGGACCCTGCCGCGCGAAGCTCGCGAGGAGCGCGAGCGAGCGCACCCGCCCCGGATGGGCCAGCGCCAGCTCCTGCGCGGCCGCCCCGCCGAGCGACAGTCCGACGACGTGGGCCCGCTCGACCTCGCAGGCGTCCAGGACGCGCAGCGCGTCGTCCGCGAGCTGCTCCGTGGTGTACGGACCCGGCGGCGCGTCGCTCTTGCCCACCCCGCGGGCGTCGGGAGCGATGCAGCGGTGCGTGCGCGAGAAGTGCGCGAGCTGGACCGACCAGGCGGCGGCGGGCGCGTTCAAGCCCTGCAGCCAGAGCACCGCGGGAGCAGAGGGATCGGCGGGACGCTGGTCGATGACGTGCAGCCGCGCCCCGTCCTGCGCGACGACCTCTATGTGCCCTCCTCGTCGAGCACGTGGGACAGGCGCTGGTGATCGGAGTCGTCCATGTCGTCGAAGCGCACGCCCACGTCGTACTTCGCGGGACTGCCCGACGGCAGCGGGTGGACCCAGACCACCATCGCCTTGGTGGCGAGGGTGGTGTCGTCCGGAAGGAACAGGTCCAGGTCCAGGCGCGAGCCCACCTTCAACTCGTCGTCGCTGTAGATGCGAACGCCGCCCAGGCTGATGTCGATCGCCTGCTGCCGGTCGTCCTTCCCGCGCAGGCGCCGCAACAGCGACGGACCGACCGGTCGGTAGAACACCGGCGCCTTGAGCCTGCGGAACTTGCGCCGCTCGTCATCGTGCTCGGATGCCATGAAGCGGCAAGGCTAGGGCAACCGCAGGCAACCCACAAGTTACATGTACTGCCCGCCGTTGATGTTCAGCTGCGCCCCGGTGATCCAGTCCCCCTCGGTGCAGAGGAACCGCACCAGCCGCGCCACCTCGTCCGCCTGACCGAAGCGGCCCAGCGGAATGCGCCCCCTCACGGCGTCCCGCGCCGGCGCCGGCATGGTGGCCAGCATGTCGGTCTCGACGAACCCGGGGCAGATGGCGTTCACCGTGATCCCGAAACGCGCCAGCTCCTGCGCCACGCTCTTGGTGAACGCGATGATGCCCGCCTTCGCCGCCGCGTAGTTCGCCTGCCCCAGCGCGCCCGTCTGCCCGATGATGCTGGCGATGTTGATGATCCGGCCCCAGCCGCGCGAGATCATCGGCTCCAGCCCCGCCTTGGTGCAGTGGAAGACGCTGTTCAGGTTGACCTGGATGACCTCGTCCCATTCGGCCGCGCTCATCTTGCGCAAGGTCCGGTCGCGGTTCACGCCCGCGTTGTTGACCAGGATCTCCACCGGCCCGAGGTCGCGCGCGGCCAGCGTGAGGACCTTGTGGCAATCCTCGGGGCGGCACAGGTCTCCCTGGACGAGCCGCGCCTTGGCGCCGAGGTGCTCGATCTCCGCCGCCAGCGAGGCGGCCTGTTCCTCGCCGCGGCAGTAGTGCACCGCGACCGACGCGCCCTCGGCGGCCAGCACGCGCGCGATGGCGCGGCCGATCCCCCGCGACGAACCGGTCACCACCGCGACCCGGCCCTGCAGCCGCTTCGCCGTGCTTGGTGCGCCGTCGAGATCCACGTCGGTCTCCCTGAGCATTGCATCCCTCCGCCGTCGGACCATTTGCACGCTCGACGCGCGGCGCAAGCCAGGCGCCACGAGCGCGGCGCGTCCGTCCCCGGAGGAGGTGGCGAAAGCGCATGCTACACTACACTCACGTGCGCACCGCCGTCATCGTGGCGACGTACGACCAGCCCCGCTGGCTCGACCTGGCGTTGCGCGCCTGGGCGCGCCAGGAGCTGCGTCCCTCCTTCGTGGTGGTGGCGGACGACGGCAGCGGCGCCGAGACCGCCGAGGTGGTGCGCCGCTGGGGCGCCGAGCACGTGCGGCGGGAGCGCGACGGCGGCCGGTTCGGCAAGTGTCCGGCGGTCAACGCGGCCGTCCGCCGCGCACGCGAGCTGGGATGCGAGCTCGCGCTGTTCACCGACGGCGACTGCCTGCCGGCGGCCAGCCTGCTCGCGCGGCACGCGGAGGTCGCGCGGCCCGGGCGCTTCGCCGCGGGAGGGGTGGTCCGCCTGCCCCGCGAGGCCTCCGCGGCGCTGACCGGCGAAGCCGTCGACGCGGGGGCGTTCGAGAGCGGGCGCGGAGGCGACAAGCGCCGCTACGCGCTCCCGGGGCCCGCCGGCCGGCTGATCGAGCTCGCCTCGCCCCGCCGCACTCCCTGGAAAGGCGGCAACTCCTCCGCTTTCCTCGGCGACGTGCTGCGCGTCAACGGGTACGACGAGCGCTTCGGCTGGGGCTCCGAGGACAAGGAGCTGGGCGAGCGCCTCGAGAACGCCGGCGTCCGCGGCTACTCGATCCGCTACACCGCGCCCGTCTTCCACCTCTGGCACGACCGCCCTTACGTCGACCCGGTCGTGATCGCCCGCAACCGCGCCCTCCTCGCCGAAACCCGCCGCACCCATTCCACCTGGACCCCCTCCGGCATCCACAAGGAGGCCTAAAAACGTTTCACGCGAAGCGCAGAAGGAACGGAAGCGCGGAAGGATTCAGATCGAGTGGCCCACCGC
>Ga0137409_10000792_pt1 | contig 34615 bp, 29 predicted proteins | sample CZODoug1_16funga_FD_122059 | JGI IMG/M metagenome (GOLD analysis project Ga0137409, IMG submission 122059) | Vadose zone soil fungal communities from Angelo Coast Range Reserve, California, USA - CZODoug1_16fungal (Hybrid Assembly) | ecosystem: Environmental > Terrestrial > Soil > Vadose zone... | reverse complement strand
ATTGCACTCACGGGAAATGGTGTAACGCCGGGAGCACTTTCGGCAAACCCCACCAGTCTGTCTTTTGGCAGCGTTCAGGTTGGCAAGAATGCCAGCTTGTCGGAAACGCTAACGAACACGGGAGGATCGAACGTCACCATCACGCAGGCCAGCGTCACCGGTACGGGCTTCTCCGTCACCGGGCTGGCGCTCCCCGCGACGCTGACCCCAAGCCAGACCGTAACGTTCACGGTTAAGTTTGCGCCGGCGGCCGCGGGCAACATCAGCGGCAGTCTGGCGATTGTCTCCGACGCATCCGGCTCGCCATTGAACATCACTCTCACAGGGGTAGCCGTCGCACCCGGCTCGCTGACCGCAACTCCGAGCAGCGTTAACTTTGGGAACGTGATGATCGGCAACAGTCAGACGGTACCGGTCACAGTCACGAACACGGGCGGCGTGACCGTGACGATCGCGGCGGCTGCCGCAACCGGCACCGGATTCAGCTTCACCGGTCCAGGCCTGCCCGCAACTGTCGCCGCCGGACAGAGCACCACGTTCAACGCGATCTTCTCTCCGACGTCCTCCGGCAACAAAACCGGGAACCTGGCGATCACTTCGGACGCGAACAATCCGACTCTCAATATTCCGATGTCGGGAGTCGGCGTCACGCAAGGCCAGATCACACCAAATCCCGTGAGCTTGGGCTTCGGGAACGTGGTTGTTGGCAGTTCGAAAACGTTGACTGAAACTTTGACCAACTCGGGTGGCTCCAACCTTACAATTTCCGCGGCATCCGCCAGCGGCACGGGTTTCACGCTCAGCGGGCTGGCCTTGCCCCTCACTCTCACCGCGGGTCAGAGTAAGACTTTCAACGTGCAGTTTGCCCCCCTTACGGCGGGCGCGGCCAACGGCAACGTTACGATCACCTCTGATGGCGCCAACCCGACTCTGAATATTCCGGTTTCTGGAACGGGCGTTACCGCAGGAGCACTATCCGCTAATCCCACGAGTCTGTCTTTCGGCAACGTGCAGGTCGGCAGTAACGCCAGCCTGTCGGAAACGCTGACCAACACCGGTGGGGCGAACGTCACCATCTCGCAGGCGAACGTCACAGGCGCAGGATACTCCGTCACTGGACTGGTCTTGCCCGCGACTCTCGCTCCCGGCCAGAATGTCACGTTCAGCGTAAAGTTTGCGCCCACGGCTGCCGGTGCTGTCAGCGGCAACCTGGGCATCGTTTCTGACGCAGCCGGATCGCCGTTGAACATCGCACTCTCGGCATCAGGCGTTACGCCGGGTCAGATCACTCCGAATCCCACCAGTCTGGCCTTTGGAAGCGTAGTCGTCGGAAGTTCGAAGACTCTGACCGAAACCCTGACCAACTCCGGTGGCTCGAGCCTTACGATTTCGGCTGCATCTGCTACGGGCAGTGGCGTTAGTATCAGCGGACTGGCGTTGCCACTAACGCTGAACGCTGGCCAGAGCACTCCCTTCACTGTGCGGTTTGCGCCCACCTCTGCCGGTGCAGTCAGCGGCAACATCAATATCACATCCAACGGAGCCAACCCGAGCCTGAACATTCCAGTTTCAGGTACCGGGGTGGCTCCCGGAACGCTATCCGCCAATCCAACCAGCCTTTCCTTCGGCAGCGTTCAAGTAGGCAACACAGCTACCCTCTCGGAAACATTGACCAACACTGGCGGATCCGCGGTGACTATCTCGCAGGCGAACGTTACGGGAGCGGGCTTCTCGATCACGGGACTCACACTGCCCACAACCCTCAATGCTGCCCAGAGTGTAACGTTCACGGTCCAGTTTGGGCCTACGAGCGCCGGTTCCGTTAGCGGCAACCTAGCGATCCTCTCCGATGCATCGAACTCAATCCTCAACATCGCCCTGTCTGGCACCGGAGCGGCTGCTGGACAGCTGTCGGTTTCTCCAGGAACGCTAAGTTTCGGCAACGTGGTCGTCAACGCCGGCGCTTCCCTTAACGGCAGTCTGACCGCAACCGGCGCCTCGGTGACGGTCTCTTCGGGCAGCAGCAACAGCAGCGAGTTTGTGCTCTCGGGGATCACACTTCCGAAGACCATCACCGCCGGGCAGTCGGCTTCCTTCACCGTTACCTTCACGCCGAACGCGAGCGGTGCGACCAGCGCCAGTCTCACCTTCTTGAGTAACGCTTCGAACTCACCCACAGTCGAGACGCTCACCGGCACCGGCCAAGCGCCTCAGCCGCACAGCGTGGACCTGTCCTGGACTGCCAGCCAGTCGCCGGGTGTGGTCGGATACAACATCTATCGCGGTAGCGTGGCGGGCGGTCCGTATTCCAAAGCCAACTCGACACTGAATCTGGACACGACCTACACGGATACCACGGTCACTGCGGGCCAGACGTACTTCTACGTTGCCAAGGCGGTGGATGGAAACGATGTGGAGAGTGGACCTTCCAATGAAGTGCAGGCAGTGATTCCGACGCCGTAAAACCGAGAAGCGATTTCAGTCGGCTGGCATGGGTGCGGGGCCTGCAACCATCGCAGGCGTTTTCATTGGGACATCTGTTACTAACGCATCTTCCGTCCATTTACGGACTTCGGGCAAAGCGCGGCGCATGGCCAGTTCGCCTACGCGCATCAATTCGTCCGCGCGCTTGAAATCGTCATAGTCAAAGCCAGCGACATCGGGTTCGATCACAAGATCGGCGGCGCTTCTCCATACCGGACTCATCCTGTCCTGTGCAATGGCGAACGACTGTCCGATCACGTCGAAGAGGTGGCGGGGCGCGGTCGCTTTTGACCACTGCCCTTTCAGATGAACAGCCAGCACGCGCTCCGCGCCCATTGCGCGCAGTGGACGCGACGGCACCGGATGGGAGAGCATGCCATCGACCAGCCAGCGCCCTCGAATCATCACGGGCAGAAACATCCCCGGATAAGAACAACTTGCTCGCACCGGGTCGATGATCGAGCCGGAGTTAAATACCACTGCTTCCCCGGTGTTGAAGTCAGTGGCCGTCACACCGAGAGGGATACGTAACTCTTCAAAGGTGCGGACCTTCAAAGTCCGCGTCATGAATGAGACCATGCGATCGGTCGTAGCGAAGCCGCACCGGGAGAGTGTCCAGCGTGCGAAGGTCGTGAAGCGAACTCGGTGCGCCACATCTTCCAATTCCGCAATGCTGAGTCCGCTGCAATATGCCGCGCCAATCAGCGCGCCCACACTGGTGCCCGCAATCATGCGGATTGGAATGCCTTCTTCTTCGAGGACCTTGAGAACACCGATGTGCGCGATGCCGCGCGCGAAGCCTCCGCCTAAGGCAATACCGATGGCAGGTATGCGCTTCGACTCAACGACATTTAACGGGCGGGATAGTTCGCGACCGAAGGCCTGCACAGCCCGTATAACTTTGCCCAGACTGTTCATCTGAACCCCACATCCTGGTTTGCCGCCTAGCGCAAACCCTACATCTACCTGTGTAATAAGATGCCACGAATGCCCTCCGAGCTACAGGCCACCTGTGTGCTATCTCAGCGGTTACAGGAGTTTCCCTCATCTATTACCGGAAGGTCCCGGGGCTATCTGCAATGAAGACTATGTGTTGCAGCCCTGCTAACTTGCTGGTCGCCCGCAGCCACATGGCACGGGCTGTAATTCCCGCCTGATATTCGAGCCGCAGGCGACAACGCGGCGAGGGAAGAATGCCAGTCTGGCATTCCCCATACCAGCCAACTGGTGTAAAGGACTAATATCCAGAGTCCACTCGTGGTGGCCTCGCGTCGAAGGCCTCCGAAGAGGGAGGAAAACTCAACGATGGCAGGCTACATTGGAGCTATTGATCAGGGAACGACAAGCTCACGCTTCATCGTTTTCGATCGTTCCGGACGCATCGTGAGCTCAGCTCAAAGGGAGCACGAGCAGATCTATCCGAAGGCGGGATGGGTCGAGCACGACCCGGAGGAGATCTGGCGCCGTACCGCAGATGTCATTCAGGAAGCAATGGAAGCGCGCGGGCTGCGGCCAGAGGATCTGGCCGCGATCGGAATTACCAACCAGCGGGAGACCACGGTCGTCTGGCACAGGAAAAGTGGAAAGCCTGTTTACAACGCGATTGTCTGGCAGGATACGCGCGTTGCTCACGCCGTCGCCGAGTTTGCTGCGCGCGGCGGACAGGACCGCTATCGCGCCCAGACCGGTCTTCCCCTTGCCACCTATTTCAGCGGCCTCAAGATTCGCTGGATTCTTGAAGAGGTCGCTGGGGTGCGCGCCCAAGCGGAAGCGGGGGACCTGCTGTTTGGCAACATCGATACGTTTCTTATTTGGAATATAACCGGTGGGCCGCGGGGCGGCGTTCACGTCACCGACGTCACCAATGCCAGCCGCACGCAGTTGATGAACTTGAATACTTTGCAGTGGGATCACGGCATCTTGCAAGACTTCGGTATTCCGCTTCAAATGCTGCCGAAGATTGTATCGAGCAGCGAAGTGTATGGTTCCGCTACCCTCGCGGCCGTCGAGGGAGTTGTCATCGCCGGCGATCTCGGCGATCAGCAGGCGGCGCTGGTTGGTCAGACTTGCTTCCAGCCGGGGGAAGCCAAGAACACCTACGGTACCGGTTGCTTCATGCTGATGAACACCGGGGAAAAGGCGGTGCTCTCGAAGTTTGGGCTGCTCACCACCGTCGCCTACAAGTTCGGGGCGAAGCCAGCTTGCTATGCGTTGGAAGGGAGCATCGCCATCAGCGGCGCCCTGGTGCAATGGTTGCGCGACAATTTCGGCCTCATCGAAAAAAGTGACGACATCGAGGCCCTCGCTCGAACGGTCACCGACAACGGTGGCGTCTATTTCGTGCCGGCCTTCTCTGGCTTGTATGCGCCCTATTGGAAGGATGACGCCCGCGGTGTGATCGCGGGCCTGACCCGCTATGTGAACAAGGGCCACATCGCCCGCGCCGTACTCGAGGCCACTGCGTTTCAGGTGCGCGAGGTGGTCGACGCTATGGCCAATGACTCCGGCATTACGCTGGACATTCTTCGAAGCGACGGCGGAATGGTGGTCAACGATCTGCTCATGCAATTCCAGTCGGACATTCTGGCCAAGCCTGTGGTTCGTCCAGTGGTGAAGGAGACTACGGCTCTCGGTGCTGCCTATGCCGCCGGACTCGCAGTCGGCTTCTTCAAGGATACCGACGAGCTTGCCGCTAACTGGTCGGTGGATCATCAATGGAAGCCGACTATGGATGAGGCCTCCCGCGAGCGGCTCTATCATTTTTGGAAAAAAGCTGTGACGCGGTCTTTCGATTGGGTCGAATCGCCATAAGTCGAAGCACTTATTTCGCGAGACAGAACGCTCTTACTTGTTGCAAAAGATCACTCAGGAGGTCCACCCGCGATGCATGGACCATTTCTAGGCGAATTCATGGGCACGTTGGTCCTGATCTTGCTAGGCGACGGCGTCGTCGCCACCGTCGGCGACGGCAGCTACATGTTCGGCAATCCGACGCCGTTCCACTTCGTGTCGCGCGCGGCGAACCTGCCGACGCTCACGATCGTCTGCAACAACATGCGCTGGCAGGCGGTGGAGTCGGCGACGCGCGTGGTCTATCCGCAGGGCCTGTCGGCCTCCGCGCGACCGATGCCGCTCGTCGAGCTCCAGCCGTCGCCCGAGTTCACCAAGGTCGCCGAAGCGTCCGACGCGTGGACCCGGCGCGTCGACGAGCCGGCCGACGTGCCGCGTGCGCTCGACGACGCGCTCGCGGCCGTGGCCGGAGGCCGGCAGGCGCTGCTCGACGTACGCATGGAGCACGGCCTCCGCTGATGCTGATGCGCGTCGGGCTCGAGGCCACCGCCGCGCTCGCGAACCGCTTCACGGGCGTGCCGCGCTACACCGTGGAGCTCGCCAACGCGTTCGCCGCGCTCGACGATGCCGGCCTTCGCTGCCGGATGCTGTTTAGGCTCGCCGACTACCGCAAGCGCGCGCTGATGCCGAGCTACCCGTGGCCGGTCCGCTGGTATTGCTCCGGCCCCTGGCCCGCGATGCCGCGCTGCGACGTCGTGCACGGTCTCGGCACGCGGCTGCCGCGCCGTTCCGGACGCGCCGCCCGCGTGATCACGATCCACGACCTGTCGCCGTTCATGCTGCCGAACTACGGCTCCGAGCGGACGCTGCGCAACGCCCAACAACGCTACCGCGAAGCCGCCGACGCCGACCGCATCATCGCCGTGAGCCAGGCGACAAAGGACGACTACGTGCGCATCTTCGGGGTGCCGGCGGGGCGGATCGACGTCGTGCACCACGGCATCAGCGCCGAGTTCCTCGGCGCGGACCCGCGAGCGGCGCGCGCCGACGCGCCCTATTTCCTCGCGTTCGGCGGCACGCCGCGCAAAAACCTCGCGCGCACGCTCGAGGCGTTCGCGATCTCGCGCGTACGCAAGTCGTTCGTGCTGCGCGTGCTCGGCCCGCCCGACGCGGCGAGCAACGCGGCGCTCGACGCGGCCGCGCTCGGCGACGCAGTGCGGTTCGAGCCGGACGCCGACGACGCAGGCATGGCGACGCTGTACCGGGGCTCCTCAGGGCTGCTCTTCCCGAGCCTCCAGGAAGGCTTCGGCTTGCCGCTGCTCGAGGCCATGGCGTGCTCGACGCCGGTGCTCACGAGCGCCCGGCCCGGCACCGCGGAGATCGCCGGCGGACACGCGCTGCTCGTCGACCCGGAGTCGGTGGAGTCGATCGCGGCCGGCATCGACTCCTTGCCGGCCGTGGGCGCGGACGCGCAGGCAGCGGCAGCGGCGTACGCGCGCACGTTCACCTGGCGACGCGCGGCCGAGCGCACGCTCTCCGTCTACCGCTCCGTCGCCGGAAATTAGGGACATGTTGGATTTTTCGGCGCGCGCATAGCCGGCGTCGGTGCGCCTCCGGCCACCGCCGAAAAATCCAACATGTCCCTAATTTCCGGCGTCGGGTTGGCGCTCCGGCGCGGCGGCCGCGAACGCGGGCTCGCGGGCGAGAGCGTCGGCGATCCGGACGAGCGTCGGATACGGCGTGAGGTCGCAGGACACGCGCCGCGCGTTGTACACCTGCGGCACGAGACACACGTCGGCGACCGACACGGCGTCGCCGAAGCAATAGCGTCCGCCGCTCCACCGAGCGACCAACGCCTCGAGCGGGCCGAACGCCTCCGCGATCCAATGGCGCTGCCAGCGCTCCACGGCCGCGTCGTCGAGCTTAAGCTCGCTCGCGAGATGGCGGCGCACGCGCAGGTTGTTCAGCGGATGGATCTCACACGCGATCAGCTGCGCGAGCCACTGCACGCGCGCACGCGCGACGGGCTCGGAGGGAATCAGCCTTGGTGCGGGAAAGCGCGCGTCGAGGTAGTCGATGATCGCGAGCGACTGCGCGAGCACGACGCCGTCGTCGTCGAGCGTCGGGACCGTGGCCTGCGGGTTCACGGCGAGAAACGCGGCCTTGCGATGCTCGTCGTGCGGCAGGCCCACCGGCACCGTCTCGTAGTCCACGCCCTTCAAGTTGAGCGCGATCCGTACGCGGAACGACGCGGAGCTGCGGAAGAAACTATACAGCCGCATGCGTCAGCTCCTGGCGGCGGCGAGCCGCCGGGCGTCGTCGAGCCGCTCGGGCGTGCCGACGTCGACCCAGAGGCCGGTGTAATGAACGGCGCGGAGCTCGCGCCGCGCGATCGCAGCGTCGAGCACGGGCTTGAGCGGCCGCCGGCCATCCGGAAGCCCGGCGAACAGCTTCGGCTCGAGCACCGCGATACCGCCGTAGGTCGAAAGCGGCGGCGCCGCGCGCACGAGCCCGGACTCGTCGCTGCCGAAGTCGCCGCGCGCGTTGTGGGCGGGGTTCGGCACGAGCACGAGCGCGCTGCGCGGGTCGGCGAGCAGCGTGCCGAAATCGAAATCGGTGAACACGTCGGCGTTGACGAGCAGGAACGGCGACGCGCCGAGCAGCGGCAGAGCGCGCACGATCCCGCCGGCGGTCTCGAGCGGCGGCTCGCCCTCGTCGCTGTAACGAATCGTGAATCGCAAGCGCGTGCCGTCGCCGAGCCGGTTGCGAATTTGTGCGCCGAGGTACGAGAGATTCACGACGATCTCGTCGACGCCGCAGGCCGCGAGTCTTTGCACGTGCCGCTCGACCAACGACACGCCGTCGATCTCGAGCAGCGGCTTCGGACGATTCGCAGTGAGCGCGCCCATGCGCTCGCCGCGTCCGGCCGCGAGAATCATCGCTTTCATTCAGCCGCGCGCGTTGAAGGGGTAGTTGATCTATGCCATTGTAGCCGCCTTTACTCAAGGCAGCCTCGTGCCTTCAGCCAAACGCTGCTCGTCGCTCGCGCTCTGCCTGTGTGCCTGTTGGGCGCCGCAACTCCTGGCGCAAGCGCCGATCCCGCAAGAGCCGATCTGCTTCCCCTCCGACCCGCTGATCGTGGCGACGCCGCCCGAGCTGCCGGCAATCGACGCCGCTCTCGAAGATCAGGATCTCGTAATCAACGCGGACAGCTTCGATTCGTTCAAGAACAATCTCGACGTCTCCGGGAACGTCGAGATCCAGTACCGCGGCGGCACGATCCGAGCCGAGCAGGCCACGCTGGGCAACGACGAGCTCGACCTCCCCGGGCGCATGACCTACACGACGCCCGACGTGGTCGTGTTCGGCGACGACGGGCACGTTGACCAGAAAGCGGAGACGATCCGGCTATCGCGCGCGGGCTTCGACATGCCGAAGCGCCCCGCGCACGCGTCGGCCGACGAGATCGTATTGACGAGCAACAGCAGGCTCAGCATGGCGAACGTGCTGTTCACCACTTGCCCCGCGGACCATCCGTCGTGGCAACTGCACGCGAGGGACATCGACATCGACGTGAACGGCGGCGTCGGCACCGCCCGCGGCATGAAGCTCGACTTCAAGGGCGTGCCGATCCTGTACGCGCCGTACTTCACTTTCCCCGTGGGCAACCAGCGCAAGAGCGGTTTCCTGACGCCCGACATCGGCGAGCGCGACCGCACCGGCTTCGACCTCACGGTGCCGTACTATCTGAACCTCGCGCCGAACTACGACCTCTCGCTCGAGCCGCGCTACATGAGCAAGCGCGGCACGCAGCTGCGCAGCGAGCTCCGCTATCTGTTGCCGAACAGCAAGGGACAGCTCGGCTTCGAGTATTTGCCGGACGACAATGAAACCGGCGACGACCGCCGTTACGTGAACTTTAGCCACGACTCGCTGTTCGGCGACAACTGGCGCGTCCTCGCCGGCGTGGAACAGGTCTCCGACGCCACCTACTTCGAGGACCTCGGCACGAGCTTGGCCGTAACGAGCCAGACGCACCTCGACCGGTTCGTCGACATCACCTACTACGCCCCCTCCTGGTCGCTGCTCACGCGCTTCCAGGACTATCAGACCATCGACACCACGCTGACCGACGAGGAGCGCCCCTACGAGCGCGTCCCGCAGATGCTCTTCGGCGGCCGCTGGAACGGACGCCTGCTCGGCTTCGACTCGACGACCGAGCTCGTAAACTTCGAGCGCAACGTCGGCGTCACCGGTTGGCGCCTCGACACCACGCAGGAGCTCTCGCTGCGCTTCGCGCGCTCCGGCATGTACCTCACGCCGGCGGTCGCCGTGCGCCAGACGAACTACTGGGTCGACGATCCGGCCACCGGCACCGAAAGCACGCCGGCGCGCGGCTTGGCGGTAGAGAGCCTCGACACCGGCATCAAATTTGAGCGCGACGCCGGCCGCAGCGGCAACTGGATCCAGACGCTCGAGCCGCGCGCGCTCTACGTGCACGTGCCGTTGGAGGCCCAGGACGACCTGCCGGTGTTCGACACGATCACGCCCGACTTCAACCTCGTGCAGTTGTTTCGCAAGTACCGCTTCGTCGGCCCCGACCGGATTGCCGACACCGATCAGCTGAGCTTCGGCCTCACGACCCGACTCATCGGTGCCGGGGACGGCCGGGAGCGTCTCGCAGCAACTTTGGGCCAGACGCGCTATCTAAAGGCGCAGCACGTGAGCCTCCCCGGCCAGCCGCCGATCGACGAGCGCTCCTCGGACTACGTGGCCGAGATGGCGCTCGGGCTCGCGCAGACCTGGAATCTCGACGTCGGGTACCAATGGAACAGCGACACCGATCTCACGGCCCGCGCCGAGACGCGCTTCGAGTACCGGCCGAAGGACGACCGGCTGTTCGGCTTCGGCTATCGCTATCGGCGCGAGCTGCTCGAGCAGGGCGACATCTGGGTCGTGTGGCCCGTCGCGGAGAAGTGGCGGGTGATCGGCCGCTACAGCTACTCCCTGCTCGAGAAGGAGCCTCTGGAGCAGTTCGCGGGCTGGGAGTACGAGTCGTGCTGCTGGCGCTTCCGGATGGTGGGCCGGCGCTACGTGAGCCGCAGCACCGGCGACGCCGACAGCTCCATCTCGATCCAGCTCGAGCTCAAAGGCCTGTCCCAGGGCGGGCGGTCCCCGGAGTCGCTGCTCGACCGTGGTATCCTGGGTTACCGCAGCATCGCCCGAACCGAGACTAGCGAGCCATGAACATCAAGCGCGCAACCGTTGCTTTTTTCTGCGTGATTTCGAGCGCCGCGCTCATCGGCCCCGCCCGGGCGCAAGACCGCGAGAACCTGGGAACCACGGGCGAGTTCCTGGACGGCGTCGCCGCGATCGTGGAGAACGGCGTCGTGCTCAAGAGCGAGCTCGCGAGCCGCACGGATATCCTCATGGCGTCGCTGCGTCAGCAGCAAGAGGCGCAGCCCGCCGAGAAGCGCCGGACGCTGCCGCCGCGCGGGGTCGTCGAGCAGCAAGTGCTCGATCAGCTCGTGGTGCGTGAGATCCAACTGCAGCGCGCGAAGAAGATCGGCATCACGGTCTCCGACGACATGCTGAACCAGGCGCTCTCCCGCGTGGCCGACAATCTCGGCTACACGCTCGAGGAGCTGCCGGCGGTGCTCGCGTCGGAGAACATCGCGTACACCGAGTATCGCGCGCAAAGCCGCGAGGACCTGATGATCGAGCAGCTCCAGCAACGCGACGTGGTCAACCGGATCAACGTCACGCCGCGCGAGCTCGATCAGTGCCTCGCCAAAACCGAGGCGAACGCCACCAACCAGTTCGACTACAACATCTCGCACATCTTGATCGGCGTCCCGGCCAACGCCCTGCCGCAGGACCTCGAAGCGGCGCGCACCAAGATCGAGGAGATCTACACGCGCCTCGAGAACGGCGAGGACTTCGCGCGGCTCGCGATCGCCACGTCGCACGCGCAAACGGCGCTCGACGGCGGCAGCTTGGGCTGGCGCAAGGGCTCGCAGCTGCCGACGCTGTTCGCGGACACGGTCGTGCGCATGAAGCCCGGCGAGTACTCGAAGCCGCTCCAGAGCGGCAGCGGCTTCCAGATCGTGATGCTCAACGACATGCGCGGCGCTTCGCGCACGGTGGTCGACCAGGTGCACGTGCGGCACATCCTGCTGCGGCCGAACGAGATCCTCGACGAACCCGCCGTGCGGCAGAAGCTGCTCGGCATTCGCGCGCAGCTGCAGCGCGGCGACGACTTCGCGACCATCGCCAAGTCCGTGTCGGAGGACAAGGTCTCGGCCGCCGACGGCGGCGACATGGGCTGGGTGCAACCGACCGATTTCATACCGGAGTTCGAGCAGATGTTGGCCACGATGCCGCTCAACGAGGTGAGCGAGCCGCTGCGTACGCGCTACGGCTGGCACTTGGTGGAGGTGCTCGGACGTCGCTCCCAGGACACCACCGACGAGGTCAAACGCGAGGGGTGCAGCCGCGAGGTGCGCGCGAACAAGGCCGAGGAGGAGCGCGAGCTTTGGATCCGCCGACTCCGCGATCAGGCCTTCGTTTGCAACTACGTCACGGGCGGCGTGCAGGACTGCGCGTCGGCCGGCGTGACCACCACCGTGGCTTCGTCAGGCAAAGTCAGCAGCAAAATCTCGGAACGCAAAAAGAAGAACAAAACCCTTTGACCTGCGCGCCGCGCGCGGCGCCCCCTCGCAATGACGGCGACGCAATGACGGGGACGCGATGACCGGCGAGCTGCCTCCCAAGCTCCCTCTAATCGTCGTGAGCTCCGGCGAGCCCGCGGGCATAGGCCCCGACATCTGCCTCGCGCTCGCCGACCGCGAGATCCGTGCTCGTCTCGCCGTGCTCGGCGACCCCGCGGTCCTGGCCGCGCGCGCTCGCGCCCTCGGCGCTACATCCAAGCTCCGCGAGTGCGCGACGCCGGCGCAGGTCGGCCCCCATCTCATCGGCAGCTTGCAGCTACTAGGTGTCGCGGCCCGCGCGCCCGTCGCGCCCGGCCGGCTCGACGCGGCCAACGCGCCCTACGTCCTCGACGTGCTGCGCCGCGGCGTGGACCTCTGCCGGCGCGGCGAGGCCCAGGCGCTGGTGACGGCGCCCGTGCAGAAGAGCGTGATCAGCCAGGCAGGCTTCAAGTTCTCCGGTCACACCGAGTTCTTGGCCGAGCTCACCGGCGCCCCGTTGCCCGTGATGTTGCTCGCGGGCAAGACGCTGCGCGTGGCACTCGCGACGACCCATCTGCCGCTGCGGGGGGTGCCGGACGCGCTCGACGCCGCACCGCTCGAGCGCCTGATCCGCATCGCGCACGACGACCTCGAGCGGCTGTTCAAGATCGACCGGCCCCGTGTGCTCGTGCTCGGGCTCAATCCGCACGCCGGCGAGAGCGGCACGCTCGGCACCGAGGAACGCACGGTCATCGAGCCGGCCGTCCGCAACCTCGCCGCGCAAGGGCTCAGGATCGTGGGGCCCGTGTCGGCCGACACGGCGTTCACGCCGGACTCCCTCGCCGGTTGCGACCTCGTGGTCGCGATGTATCACGACCAGGGGCTGGCGCCGCTCAAGGCTCTGTCGTTCGGCGAGATCGTGAACGTGACGCTCGGCTTGCCGATCATCAGGACGTCCGTCGACCACGGCACGGCGCTCGCGCTCGCGGGCACCGGCCGCGCGCGGGCCGACAGTCTGGTGGCGGCCATCGAGCTCGCGCTCGAGCTCGTCCGAGCCTGAGGGTGCGCGCCAAGAAGCGGCTCGGCCAGCACTTCCTGCACGACCCCGCGGTGATCCGCAAGATCGTCGACGCGATCGCGCCGGAGCGAGGCGAGCGCGTGGTCGAGATCGGCGGCGGGCCGGGCGCGCTCACGCGGCCGCTCGTGGAGCGGCTCGACCGGCTGCACGTGGTGGAAGTGGACCGCGAGCTCGCGGCCGAGCTGCCGGACCGCGTCGCGCATCCCGAGCGGCTCGTGGTGCATCACGCCGACGCGCTCGAGTTCGACTTCCGGAGCCTCGCGGACGGCCCGCGCTCGCTGCGCGTCGTCGGCAACCTGCCGTACAACATCTCGACGCCGCTCCTCTTCCACCTGCTCGAGCAAGCAGACGCGATCAGGGACCTGCACGTGATGCTGCAGCGCGAGGTCGTGGAGCGGATGACGGCGCGGCCGGGCGGCAAGGACTACGGGCGGCTCACCGTGATGCTCGCCGTCGCAGCGGAGTCACGCGCGCTGTTCGATGTCGGCCCGGGCGCGTTCACGCCGCCGCCGCGCGTCTGGTCGACCGTCGTGCGCGTGGTGCCGCGCGCGCCCGACTTCGCCGTCGCCGACCGCGCCAGATTCGCCGAGCTCGTCGCGCACCTCTTCTCGATGCGCCGCAAGACGCTCGGCCGCTCCCTCAAGGGCCGGCTCACGCCGGAACGAATCGCCGCTCTCGGCCTCGACCCGCGCGCACGCCCCGAGACGCTATCCCCCGCCGACTTCGCCCGCCTCGCCGCCGCAGAAAAATAGGGACATGTTGCCTTTTCGGCGGAGCGTTCTAGGTGACCGCACGCCTCGGCCGAAAAGGCAACATGTCCCTATTTTTCTGCTAGTGTCGAGGTCGTGGCTGTCTATGCGGTCGGGGACATTCAGGGTTGCAGCGCAGCGTTCGACACGCTGCTGAAAGCGCTGCACTTCCAGCCATCGCGCGACCGCCTCTGGCTGGTCGGCGACCTCGTGAATCGCGGCCCGGATTCGCTCGGGGTGCTGCGCCGCGTGATCGAGCTCGGCCGCAGCGTCACCTGCGTGCTCGGCAACCACGACCTCCACCTGCTCGCGACCGTCGCCGGCGGCCGGGAGCTATCGCCGGCCGACACGTTCGCGGCCGTGCTCGCGGCGCCGGACGCGCGCCGTCTGGTCGACTGGCTGCGGCGCCGGCCGCTGCTCCACTACGACGCGCCGGCGCGGCGCGTGCTCGTTCATGCCGGCGTTCCGCCGTTCTGGACGCTCACCCAGGCGCGGCGCGCCGCCCGCGAGGTCGAGCACGCGCTCCGCGGCCCGAAGTGGCGTTTCGCGCTCCGCGACATGTACGGCAATCAGCCCTCGAAGTGGAGCAACAAGCTCGACCGCACCAGCAAACGCCGCTACACGATCAACGCGCTCACGCGCATGCGCTATTGCGACAAGCACGGCCGGCTCGACTTCAATGAGTCGGGCCCGCCCGGGTCGCAGCGCAAGGGCCTGATGCCGTGGTTCGAGGTGCCCGACCGTCCCACCGACAATCTGCAGATCGTGTTCGGCCACTGGGCCGCGCTCGGCCTGCTGCGCCGCGCGGACATCACGGCTCTCGACAGCGGCTGCGTCTGGGGGGGCAGCCTCACGGCCGTGCGACTCGACAAGCCCGCGCGGCCGATCCGCGTCAACTGCGCCGGGATGGCGTTTCGGCCGGACTGAGGCCGGGTCGTCTCGCTTTGATCCGGTCTGGCGTTGCAGTAGCGCGCATCGCGCCGCCAAGTGAGAGACAACCCGCCGCCCTATATACTCTGCGGCCTAAACACTCCTGACCCGCCCCGGGGATTGCTACCTGCCCTGAGGTTCACGACCATGATGATGCCTGTGAATCTGCTCGACTGGATCGACGACAATCGCGAGCACCTGAAGCCGCCCGTCTGCAACAAGCAGATCTTCGAGAACGAGGAGTTCATCGTCCAAGTGGTGGGCGGCCCGAACTCGCGCACCGACTACCACGTCGACGAAGGGCCCGAGATCTTCTATCAGGTCGAGGGCGAGATGCTGCTCAAGACCGTGCAGGACGGTAAGTTCGTCGACATCCCGATCGGCGAAGGCGACATCTTCCTGCTGCCGCCGCGCGTGCCGCACTCGCCGCAGCGCTTCAAGGACACGGTGGGCATCGTGGTCGAGCGCCGCCGCGCGCCGCACGAGCTCGACGGCTTCGTCTGGTTCTGCCCGAAATGCGCGAACAAGCTTCACGAGCAGTATCTGCACGTGGCCGACATCGTCAAAGATCTACCGCCCGTCTTCACGCGGTTCTACGCGAGCACCGACGCGCGCACCTGCAAGCGCTGCGGCACCGTGATGCCCGCCCCGAAATCGGATGCCGGCCCGCGTTGACGTTCACGGCGCCGGCGCCCGCGCGCTCGACGACGCCGACGATCTGGCACCTTGGCGCGCGCGCTTCGAGCTGCCGCGCGATCACGGACGGCGCAGCCCGCTGACTTACCTCTGCGGCCATTCGCTCGGCCTCATGCCGAAGGCCGCCCACCGCGCGGTGGCCGCCGAGCTCGAGCGTTGGGCGGGGCGTGGTGTAGACGGCCACTTCGCGGACGAGCGGCACGACGGCTGGCTCGGCTTTCACGAGCGCTTCGCCGCGCCGCTCGCGGCCCTCGCCGGCGCCAAGCGCGCCGAAGTCGTCGCGATGAACACGCTCACCGTCAACTTGCACCTCATGCTCGTCACGTTCTTCCGCCCGACGCGCGAACGCTACAAGATCCTGATCGAGCGCGACGCGTTCCCGTCGGACCGGTACGCGGTGGAGTCGCAGCTTCGCTGGCACGGCTTCGACCCGGCCGACGCGCTGCTCGAGCTCTCGCCTCGCGCCGGCTCCTTCGAGCTCGACCGCGAGCGCCTCGACGCGCTGCTCGCGGCCGAAGGCGAGCGCATCGCGCTGGTGCTGCTTCCCGGCGTCCAATATCTGTCGGGCGAGCGGCTCGACATCGCGGCGCTCACGGCAGCGGCGCAAAGCCACGGCTGCCGCGTGGGCTTCGACCTCGCCCACGCGATCGGCAACGTGCCGCTCGCGCTCAACCGCGACGGGCCCGACTTCGCCGTCTGGTGCAGCTACAAGTACTTGAACGCCGGTCCGGGCGCGGTCGGCGGCTGCTTCGTGCACGAGCGCTGGCACCGCGCGGAGGGCTTGCCGCGGTTCGCCGGCTGGTGGGGCCACGACGCGGCGCGGCGCTTCCTCATGGAGCGCGAGTTCGCGCCGCTGCGCGGCGCGGACGGCTGGCAGCTCAGCAATCCGCCGATCTTCTCGCTCGCGCCGCTCGCGGCGTCGCTCGAGCTCTTCAGGAGCGCGGGGCCGGCGCGGCTGCGCCGCAAGTCCGTACGGCTCACGCGCTATCTCGAGCAGCTGCTGCGCGCGCGGCTCGGCGAGCGCGTCAAGATGCTGACGCCGGCCGAGCCCGGGCGCCGCGGCTGCCAGCTCGCCGTGCAGATCGACCCACCCCCGCGGCGCGCTGCGACCTTCGCGGCGCGGCTGCGCGCCGCGGGCGTCGTGGCCGACTGGCGGCCGCCGAACGTGCTGCGGCTCGCACCGGTACCGCTCTACAACCGGTTCGCCGACGTGCACGCGGCAGCGAGCGCCCTCGCGCGCACGATCGACGCATGAGCCGGCGCCCAAGGATCGCGATCGTGGGCGGCGGCCCCGCGGGCAGCCTGCTCGCAATCCTGCTCGCGCGCCGCAAGCTCGCGCCACTGGTGATCGAGCGTAGCGAATCGTTCAGCGCGGCCGTCCAGGGCGGTCGTTCGATCAACCTCGCCCTCGCCGCGCGCGGCATCGAAGCGCTACGCAGCGCCGGCATCGATCGCGACGTGGGCGAGCTCATGATCCCGATGCGCGGCCGAATGCTGCACGACGCGCGCGGCACGCAGCGGTTCCTGCGTTACGGCCAACGCCGGCACGAGGAGATCTACTCGGTGTCGCGCGCGGCGTTGACCGCGCTGCTCCAGCGGCTCGCCACGGACCGCTACGGCGTGGAGTACCGTTTCGGCCACCGCTGCGTCGACGTCGACCTGAAAACCGGCGCGCCGATCGTCGAATCCGCGGACGGCCGCCGCGCGCTCGACGCCGACGTAGTGCTCGCGTGCGACGGCGCAGGCTCGGAGGTCCGCCGGGCACTCGTCGAAGGCGGCGCGATCGAGGCGACCGAGGAGCTGCTCGATCACGGCTACAAGGAGCTCACGATTCCGCCGGGCGCCCATCCGGGTAGTCAGATCGGTGACTTCGCGCTCGACCCGAAGGCGCTGCACATCTGGCCGCGCGGCGGCTTCATGCTGATCGCGCTGCCGAACCCGGACAAGAGCTTCACGGCCACGCTGTTCCTGCCGCACACGGGGGCGTCGAGCTTCGCGAGCGCGACCGCCGGAACTGCCGGCGACTTCTTCGCCCGGGAGTTTCCGGACGCGCTCGCGCTGATGCCGGACCTCGACGCCGAGTACACGAGCCATCCGACCGGCATCTTGGGCACGGTCTACTGCAAGCCCTGGAGCTTCGGCGGGCGGCTGCTGCTCGTGGGCGACGCGGCGCACGCGATCGTGCCGTTCCACGGCCAGGGAATGAACGCCGCGTTCGAGGACTGCATCGTGCTCGACGGCCTGATCGGCGAGCACACAAAGGCGTCGAGCTGCGACTGGCCGACGGTCTTCGAGCGCTTCGAGGAGTCGCGCGCGCCGAACACGCGCGCGATTGCCGAGATGGCGATCGAGAACTACCGCGAAATGCGCGACGAGGTGCGCGACGCGAAGTTTCAGCTGCGCGCGCAGCTGTCGTTCGAGCTCGAGCGGCGGTTTCCGGGCAAATTCATTCCGCGGTACTCGATGGTGATGTTCCACCCGGAGATCCCGTACGCGGAAGCGCAGCGACGCGGTGCCGTGCAGCTTCGGATTCTGCGCGAGCTCACGGCGCAGGTCGACGCGCTGCGAGGCGTCGATTTCGCGCGCGCCGCCGAGTTGATCGCCACGGATCTGTAGCCGCTCTCCGCACGCGGCTTGACGCGACGTGTGTGCCAGGCGCCGCGCACCGCGCCTCGGCTCATTGCGCCGCCGCGATCTCCTTCGCCCGCGCGAAACTCTCGGCGGCTCGGTCCTCGCGGCCGAGCGCTGCCAGTGCCTGCCCCTGCAGCGAATAGAACTCCTCGTCATCGCTCTTGAGTCGAATCGCGGCGCGCAGCGACGCAAGCGCGTCGTCGTAGCGCTTGTCATTGAACGCGGCCCGAGCGACGGCGAAATGGTAGTACGGATTGATCTCGCGATAGTGCCGGATCTGCGCCCCATACCGGGCGGCGAGCTCCGAGTTGCCGAGCGCCGTATACACCGACTCGAGGTTCGAGAATGCCGACTGCTCGCGAGGGTCCGTTTCGAGCGCGCGCAGAAACGCGGCCTCGGCGTAGTCGAGATGCTTCAGGCGCAGATACAGGACGCCGAGGTTCACCCAGGCGGCCGGCATGTCCGGGTAGATGCGTGCCGCTTCGCGCAGCAGCGCGAAGCTCGACTCATTGTCGCGCCGACCGAGCGCCTCCGCCCCGAGATTGTTGTAGTAAAGGGCCGCCGCGTAGTCGTCGCTCACGACGCGGGCCGGATACTTCTCGCGGAAGAACGCGTCATTGAAGTCGACGACGAACCGGCCGTCGGGCGGCGCCAGAACGAGCGCATTGACGTGGTTGCCGACCGCGATCAAGCCGAGATCGTCGGTCCACGTCGGCGGCACGTCCACCACTTGGTAGCCCGCATCGAGTCCCGCCGCTCGCGCCATCCCGATGAACAACATCGTGAACGACAGGCAGTTGCCCACGCGATCGTGGAACGTGCCGCTCGCAGTGCGTGTGAAGTCGTCGGCGTAGTGCAGTGAGAGCAGCCCGCCGTCACGCATACCGTCGAGCAGCCCGTTGACCCGCGCGTTCGCGTCGCCGGTCGACACGGACTCGACAAAAGCACGCATGTCCTCGTCGAGCCCGAACGCGTCGTCCTTGGACGGCAGCGGCGCGGCCGGCGCATTCCACTCCAACACTTTTCCGGAAAGGAGATCGGCGTCGGAAATGGCGGGTGGACGGACGCCCGGGGCCGCGCAGGCCTCGAGAACGAAGACCATTACGACCGAGAGTAGCGACGTTCGACGCATGGCGCGCTGGGTTCGGCTCTATTCCTTTCGACCGAGCATCATCTCGATTTGCCCCACGTTCCAGCTACGACCGCCATCGTTGGACAGGTCCATGCTGTAGGTGAAGCGATCATGAGATTCGACGCGATAAATCTCACGGATCCACCTGTCCGGCGCCTCTGGGATGACCACCACGGTGTTGCCATCTACTGTAAGGGACCCGTCCGCTGCAACTGCTTGTTGGGCGACATGCGCAAACCTCGTTAGAACCAGCCCGAGCTCCACGCACCGCCTTCCCGATGAGGATGGAACTCGATCAGATGATGAAGGAATTCGCTCAGACTCCTGGCGCACCTCGGGCATCGAACGTCACCAGGCGTGGCCTCGGTTGTTGCAACACCGCAGGCAGGACAGAACCAACTACACCCAATGGCCGCCACACTAGGTGCCCGAGGTTCGCGTGGAGAGCGCACTCCATCAACGTAGCACTCCGTAAGGCGCTGCTCGAGGATCTTGCTGAGCTCCATTTGGCCGGCACGGCACTCGAGCGCGCCGCGCGCGTTCCGCTCAAGTCGTGCGCCACACTTCGGACAATGAAGCTGCGCCATGGGTGTCGCCTAACGCCGCAGCTCAGCGGCCGCACGCCGCCGCACGTGCTTTGGCACTGTATCCATCACGGTCAGCTGCAACTGCCTTGTTGGGCGCCTTGGCGCGAAGTACAAGCATCTCCGTCGCGGACACGTCAGGCGCAAAGAACATTGCGCCATCGTTCGAATAGCCACTTCCCGGATACATGTCGGAGGACCATCTCGCCGCCACAACAACATGTGAGTCCCCGCTTGTCACCGGGGGCCGGCCGAATCGACACTCCCAAATTGACTATCACTTCGTTCTCGCTTAGCCGCACCCCGCCAGCCGACACGTAGGTGGCGCCGTCGTTCTCGGGCTGACGGGCGAGCTCCAGGATCTCACCTTCACTGACGAGTGTGAATGTGACGTCGGGAGACGACGGCAGAACAGACCCATCAACGATACACTTTGCGTCCCGGACGAGGTTCGCGACATAGATCGAATTGCCGTGCCGCAGGACTCCCAAATCCGGGATGCGCGGCGAATTCAAATCGATGCGCTCCGTCAAAAACTCGGTGTTGCGCACGTCGCCCAAAGCAAGCAACAGAGCCGCCGCGAGCGCTTCTTCAATTTCTGCTGAGCACATTTGATAGCCACCCGCCTGACTCCAGGAGGCAGGAGAGAACAGCACAACCGCCGCCGAGAGGATGATGGATGCGAAGAGTTTCATCGTAGGCGCCTTCGCTCCTCACAAAACACGAGATCTTGCCGAACGGACCTGAGCAGCGTCCAGTCGATTGCGGCTCGCTGGAAATACACTTCATCGTATCCGTCACATGTTTCGCCTGCGATTAGCAGGATCTGTCCATCTTGAGTCTCGTACCAGCACTGCGGTTGCGCGAGCAGCCGTCCACCCAACTGCGCACGCAACGAGCGCTCCATTTCCGCGCCCAACAAAACGTTCGGCTCATGAGGCTTAGTGTGCTGCCAACACCCCAGCACTGATTTCGCGCGGACGTATCCGTCTGGCGGTGGCGCCGAGGGGTGGGATGACGCGCAACCGCTAATCGCGACGAACGAGAGAACGAGCCCCGGCAGTTGCGTCGTCATGCCGCCTAACGCCGCAGTTTAACGGCCGCGCGCTGCGCTAACCAACGCGGCGCGAGCGCACAATGCAATGACGCGTTTGCGCCGCGCTCGCGCCGCCGTGTCACGGCCCGCTGCAGCTGCTTGTTAGGCGGCCGGCACGACATCAAGTAGCACCGTAGCCGCGCTTTCGTTTCCCCATTGAGGTTCCCGGCTTAAAACCGGCCGCCTCATAAAACGGTACCAGAGCGGGGGCGCACGACAGATAGACACCAAACACGTCCAGCCGGTCCACCATCTGATTCAACAGAGCAGTCCCGATTCCTTTGCGTCGATACTCGGGCCGGACCTCGAGTGCGGAAATGTAGGCGCACGCGACCCTGTCGCTCAAAGCCGTGATGTACCCGCACACCACAGAGGACTCGACGTCTCGAGCTAGGACGACGTCAGTACTACGGCTGAGGATCTCAAACAATGTTCCGGCTGGCGGCTCGAAGTCCCAATGCATCAGAAACCCGGACAAGTCCGAGCGGTTGAGTTGTTCGATGGAGCTCGAGTACGCGATCGTCAAGGTTGCCGCCTAACGCCGCAGTTCAGCGGCCGCGCGCCGCTGCATGTGACTTGGCGCTTATCCATCACGGTCCGCTGCAACTGACTGTTAGCTGGCATGCGACTCGACCGAATAGAGATAGAAGTCCCTTGGAACACCGTGAGCCAAGCGGTGACCGGGGAGCATCCGCTCTCGCTGGAAACCAGTTCGCTCGAGAACCGCGATAGATGGCTCGTTCGTCGTCATCACAAGCGCCTGCACACGACTGATGGGACCAAACTGAAACGCCCATTCGACTGCCGCCCGAACTGCCGCGCTCATTAGACCCAGGCGCCAGTAGGAAGGCGCAAGTTCGTAGGCAAGCTCTGCGGCCGCCTGATCGCCAAACCAGCGAGTGTATCCACAGGAGCCGACGAGGACGTTGTCGTTTCGACGTGCGAATGCCCACCGAAGGGACCGCAAAGTACCGTAGTCATCGATCACTTTCTGGACTAGGGCAGCCACAAACTCAGACGTGATGGGCGGCCAACTTGTGTGCTCGGTTACACGCGGGTCTGCCAAGCAAGCATACCAAGCGGCTGCGTCCTCATTGCGGAAAGGTCGGAGAACGTAGTCGCCGACCGGTAGGGTTGGCGGGATGAATGCGATGGCGACCACAGTCCGGCTAACGCCGCAGTTCAGCGGCGGCGCGCTGCCGTATGTGCCTTGGCGCTTTATCCATCACCGTCCGCTGCGACCGGTTGTTCGGCGGCTGGCACAACGCTCCTACCGATTCGGCGCGGTCCGTCGAGGTTGCACAGCTTTGGCTAGGACTGCACACAACCCTGTGCCTTGACCACGCGTTCGTTCGAAGCCGGATACTTCAGCAGCTTGTCCACTGGCCGCCTAGGGCGAGCAACTAGCTCACCTCCACAGTTTGGGCAGCGCCTACGGAGAACACCCTCGGCGCAAGAGCGACAGAACGTGCACTCAAACGAACAGATGAACGCATCGGACGACTCCGGGAGGAGATCCGCGTCGCAGCATTCGCAGTTGGGACGAAGCTGAAGCATAAGACTCCCCTACAGAACGCCGAAGTGTAAGCGACCGCGCCTCGTTCAAGCTGCCGCCCTTCTGTGGCACCGACCGCCGCAGTTCAGCGGCGTGTGTCTCATGGCGGCTCCACGACGAGCCGCAACTGAGTGAGCACAGCCTGACCGAGATTGAAAAACTCGGCGTATACGCTTGCTCCGCTCTCAATGGATAGGACGTCGGTGTCAATGACGCGTACTCCCTGAAAGGTAAGCAAGTAGAACCGCACGCGGTCCGCCGCAGGATAGGGATACGCCGTCGTTGGTGTTGCTGCGTCAACGAAGCGGTCAGCGGCGCGGACCAATGCAACAGCGGATGCGCGGACTGGCTCGTGCCCCTCTACGCCGATGATGCCGAACGTAGAAGTTGTGTAAAGGCTTGCCGCACCCGTTGAACTAGAGAAGATAGTCGCAATCTGCTCGCCAATCGGCCAATCCATGAGCACGCCGTAGACGCGTGGAAAGTCCGGCGTCGGCTTTTGGCCCGCCTTCTCTGGGGGCATGGCGAGCATCATCTGCCTCAGCCCACGACCGGCATCAGCAGAACCCTGACTCGGCGATGCGGGCTGCGCCTTGGCCGATGAACCGAAAAGAAACGAGAGGATTCCCATGGCGGTGATAAAGGTACTGCGATTCACGTAGCGGTGCCTAACGCCGTACTTCATCGGCGGCGCGCTGTCATCTTCCTATCATCATTGGGCGGCACCCGAATCAGCCGCGCTTCCGCGGTGGTCGGCTAGCCTTCTTTACGGTGGTCTTCGACTTCGGAGCGCCCTTCGACTTCGCCCTGCGCTTCGGCTTCGCTCCAGCCTTCGGGTGGAGCCGCTCAGGCAACTCGGCCTTCCCCGCTGCGCGATTCCATTCCTCGAAGGTCTCGGGCGAGATCTTGCCCTCGACCAACAACTCGGCGAACTTCCTGCGCTGCGCTTTGCTCTTGATTGGCATAGAAGTTCTCCGCCTAACGCCGCAGTTCAGCGGCGGGCGTCCCATGCTCGTTAATTGATCGCGATGTCGCCACGCTTAATAGGCATTCCGATCTCCGCCTCCATCTGCCGGAGCTGTTCCTTAAGCGGTGGAAGGCCAACAGCTTGTCGACGCGCGTCGACGTTTGCTGGATCGTCAACAGGATAGAGCATCGGCTTTCCATCCGAGTCGCTAACGACTCGCGTACCGTAGATTTGCTTGGTTCCCTGAGCTTGTGCAATACCGTCCTCTAACACTGCGAGGCTCGTTCCCGGCTCCGCGCCTTCTTCGACCGCCGCCCTCAGCACAGGAAGGTATTGTTGCTGCTGCTTCAGGCTTGCATGTTGCAGGATGATCAACGCCGCGCGACTTGCTTCTTCACCGACCAACCGTTTTCCCGGCCACCCATGCTCCGCCACCAACGCTTCGAGTCTCTGAAAGTTGGCCGCGTCGATCTCGTTTTGTTGCGCGACGGCCGCCTTAAACTCTTCCGCCGCCTCGGGCAATCCACGAATGAGCACCGATGCTCGCTGTCGCACTTCTTGGTCGCGATGTCCCATCTCGATCAGCTCTGTGCGCAATGTGTTGTCGAAGCCACCTTGAGCGAACGCCGCAGTGCAAACGAGGAACACGACGAATGGCGGAAGAAGGCGTTTCGTACTCACGGCCTGCCACTCTGGTGGGATGCGAAATTGGAGCCGACCGGCGACGCCGGCTCGCGCGTATTACGCCGCAGTTCAGCGGCCGCGCGGCGCCGTGTCGCGTGCCGCTGCAACTGCTGGTTATACGGCAGCGTGCGAGCCCCCGAACGCCTCTTTCGGCCACAAGTGTAGTTAGCGCAGCGCCTGGCCGAACTTGATGCGGTGGCCTTCCGGTGTTTCCACGAGGAATTCGCGCAGCCCCCACGGGTTGTCGGCGATCGGCTCCTTGATAGGCACTCGGCGCGCAACATATTGCTGGTGCAAGTCATCGATGCCCTCGCAATTAACGTAGGCGAACCACGAGTGACTACCCGTGTTCCGCGCCAGCATCTCACCCTGGCAATCGCCGACCATGAGCCAAAAATCTCCGAGTTGCAGGAAGGACCAGCCGCCAACCCGGTTGTACTCGGTGAAGCCGAGCTTCTCGATGAAATATGCGACCGCAGCTTCGAAATCATCGACCGCCAATACATGCTGAGCTTTCGTAACCTTGAAACTCATGAAGGACCTCTGAAGGACATTCGGTATCCGTTACGGCCGCAGCGAGTCAATTCCAGTCACGCGCAAAACAGTACCACTCTCGGCATCGAATGTCCGCTTCGACACCGAAAGCGCCTCGCCTAGCAGCGGCCGACGCGCGTCATTTCTAAGACCGCGCCGTCTACAGCGCGAACAGCACGTAGCAGAGCACGGCCCCGACCACGGTCATCGATAGCCCCCACGCGAGCAGCTGATTGAACAGCCGCCGCCCAAGGTCGCCCGCCGGCACCGACGCGATGCAAAGCGCGCCGATCGTCGACAATGGAGACACGTCCACGAGGTGCCCCGCCACGTTCATCGTCGACGCGATCGCGAGCGCGTCGCCGCCGCCCAAGTTCTCGATGAGCCCGGGCACCGTCGGCAGAAACGCGGGCAGCACCACACCCGACGTGCTCGAGTAGGCCGACACGATGCCGATCGTCACCGCGAGGAACGGCACCACGGTCGCCTGCGTCGCGATGCTCGAGAGTAGCGACGTGAAGAGCTCCATGCCGCCGGTCTTCTCGAGCAGTCCGATCAAGACCGTGACGCCGCACACCATGATGATCGTTCCCCACGGCATGCTCTTGATCGCATCGCCGTCGTCTGCCGCGCGCAGGAGGCTGAGCAGGACGGCGCCCGTGAACGCCGCCATGCCGATATTCAAGCCGCCCGGGATCCAACGCCCGAGGATCACGCCGGCGATCAGGACCGCGATCATCACGAGCGTCAGCACTTGATGGCGATCGAGCGAGCGCTCGAGCGCGTCCTCGCCCGTCGCCTCGAAGCGCTCGGCACGCAGCAACAGCTTCGCGCCGCCGAAGACGAGATACCCGCCGAAGCCGACGATCGCGTGCGCGAGCAGGTTGTAGAGCCAAGTGGCCGTTTCGTGGCCGGAGAGCCCGATCCGGTTCATGAGCCCGGTCACGATGATGCCGGTGGGCGCGAGCGGCGAGAGCGAGCCCGAGTTGCAGCCGTTGCCCACCATGATCGCCATCAGGAACGGCGAGATCCGCATCCGCAGCGCGGTCGCCATCGCCATCGGCGCGAGCAGACCGGTCGTCGCGATGTTGCCCGGGCCCGCGGACGCGAGCACGGCGCCGAGCCCAAAGTACATGATCGGCACCACGCCGACGCGCCCGCGGCAGAGCCGCATCGCGTTGTGCGCGACGATGTCGAGCGTGCCGTTCACGCGCGCCTGGCTGAACAGCAGCGTCACGCCCGCGAGCGTGAGGAACAGGTCGATCGGAAAGCCCGCGGTCACGTCGCGCAACGGCAGGTGGCCGACATAGACGCCGATGATCCACGCGAGCGAGATCGCGAGCAGCCCCACATTCAAGCGCGTCGTGCAGGAAAGCACGATCGCCACGCCCAAAGCGGCGAGAGTCATGGCACCGAGGCTCATCGTTTCTTGATCTCCAGTCGCTCGATCACGTGCCGCGTCATCCCGAGCGCGAGCTCGTGCTCCCCCATGAACACTTCCGCCGCGCGCTCCTTGCGCAGCAGATTGGCCTCGTCGTCGCTGTGGGCGCGCACGACCACCTCGAGATTCGGCTGCAGCGCACGCGCCACCGTAATCGCCTGGCGCGCACGAAACGCGTCCGGGATCGCGAGCACGAACAAGCGCGCGCCCGCGACGTGCGCCCGGATCAGCGCCGGCGCGTCGTCGGCGTCACCCGAGACGGCCGCAACGCCCTTCTTGCGGAGCCGCTCCACGATGTCGCGATTCTGCTCGATGACCACGAACGGCACGCCCCGCTCGGCGAGCGCGTTGCCGATCCGCTCGCCGACGCGGCCGAAGCCCGCGATCAGCACGTGCCCCGCGAGCCTGTTCGGCGCTACCGAAGTCGGCAGCTGCGCGAGCGGATCGCGCGGCCGCTCGACGTAGCGCGCGAGCCGCGAGCGGCGCCGCAGCCACGCCTGAACCGGCTCGATGCAGCCGAACACCAGCGGGTTCAGCGCGATCGAGATCAGCGCACCCGCCAGGATCAGGTTTTGTCCCTCGACGGGCAACAGGTTCAGCGTCACGCCGAGGCTCGCCAGGATGAACGAGAACTCGCCGATCTGCGCGAGGCTCGCCGACACGGTAAGCGACGTGTTCAGCGGATAGCGAAACGCGTGCACGATCACGAACGCCGCCAGCGTCTTGCCGATGACGATGATGCCGAGAACGGCGAGCACGCGCAGCGGCTCTCGCAGCAGCATCATCGGATCGAACAGCATGCCCACCGAGACGAAAAACAGCACCGAGAACGCGTCGCGCAGCGGCAGCGACTCTTCGGCCGCCCGATGCGAGAGCTCCGACTCGCGCATCACCATGCCCGCGAAGAACGCGCCGAGCGCGAACGACACGCCGAAGAGCTGCGCGGAGCTGTAAGCGATGCCGACGGCCACGGCGATAACGCAAAGCGTGAATAGCTCGCGCGAGCCGGTGCGCGCGACCTGCCAGAGCAGCCACGGAAACACTCGCCGCCCGATCACGAGCATGAACGCAACGAACAGCGCGACCTGGCCGAGCGCGATCGCGATGGTCACCGCGAGCCCGTGCGGCGGCGCCTCGGCCGTAGCGGGGCCGCCGCCGAGCCACGTGGCGAACGCGGGTAGCAGCACGAGCACGAGGACCATGGCGAGGTCCTCCACGACGAGCCAGCCGACCGCGATCCGGCCGTTGATCGTCTCGAGCAGGTTGCGGCCCTCGAGCGCGCGCAACAGCACGACGGTGCTCGCGACCGACAGCGCGAGGCCGAAAACGACGGAGGCCCCCAAGCTCCAATCCCAGAACACGGCAGCAACCGTCGCGCCGAGCGCCGTGGCCGCCGCGATCTGCGCGACGGCCCCGGGCACCGCGATCTTGCGAACGGCGAGGAGCTCGTCGAACGAGAAGTGCAGCCCGACGCCGAACATCAGCAGCATCACGCCGATCTCGGCGAGTTGCTGAGCGAGCGCGGCGTCGGCCACGAAGCCCGGCGTGCTCGGGCCGATGATCACACCCGCCACGAGATAGCCAAGGAGCGCCGGCAGCTTGAGACGCACGGCCACGAGCCCTAAGACCAGCGCGAGTCCGAACGCGGCCGCGATCGTCGTGATCAGCGCGACCTCATGCGGCATGCGTTCTCCGGCGTCTCGGGCAGTGGAGCTCGAGCGAGACTCGGACGTGCCTCACGGCACCTGGCTCGCGACCGGCGGCGCCGCTCCGCCCGATCGCGCGGTTCACGTGATCTTCGGGTTGGGCGGCGGCAAGACGTCCTCGTGGCCGGTCACGACGATGCCCTTGGCGAGCTTCGAGTTCCACATGCCATAGACGAAGTACAGCACGATGCCGCCGGCGAGATAGTAGAGGAAGAAGTGCCGCGTGACCTCGATCGACATCAACTGCAGCAACAGAAGCAGGCACATCACGATGCCGAGCGCCGGAGTGAGCGGGAACAACGGCGTCTTGAACGGCCGCCGTATCTCGGGCCGAGCGAAACGGAGATAGATCACCGTGGCGCAAACCAGCGCGAACGCGACGAGCGTGCCGACGTTCGTTAGGTCGGCGAGCGCGTCGAGCCCCATGAAGCCCGCGAAGCCGCACGCGAGCACCCCGACGAGCAGCGTGTTGATCCAGGGCGTCTTGAACTTGGGATGCACGGTCGCGAACATCGACGGAATCAGACCGTCGCGCGCCATCGTGTAGAAGATGCGCGTTTGCCCGTAGAGCAGCACCAGCATCACCGACGACAGCCCGCAGATCGCGCCGATCTTCACGAGCGCGGCGAACCACGGCAGTCCGATCTGGTTCACCGCCTTCGCGATGGGGGCCGGATCGTTCAGGTCCGTGTAGGGAACGATGCCGACCAACACTGCCGACGTCGCGATATAGAGAATCGTGCAGACCAGCAGCGACCCGATGATGCCGATCGGCATGTCCCTGGACGGGTTCTTCGACTCCGCGCCCGCCGTGGAGACGGCTTCGAAGCCGATGTAGGCGAAGAAGATCCTCGCGGCGCCCGCGATGAGTCCGCCGACGCCGTACTGGCCGTTGCTTTGCCCCGTGACGAGGCCCCAGAGCGACTCGCCGATCTGCCCCCAGATGGTCGGAGTCTCGCCCGCGGGATACGGAGGCTGCCGCGGCGGAATCAACGGCGACCAGAGGTCCGTGTTCACGAAGAACGCGCCGATCACGATGAAGGCGACCACCACGGTGACCTTGATCGCTACGACCACGTTGTTCACGCGCGCGGATTCCGATACGCCGAGCACGAGCAGGCCCGTGACGGCGGCAATCGCGAGGATTGCCGGAAGGTTCATCGAGCCCATGCCGACGACCGCCCCGGTGGTGAAGTCCGTAACCTCGGTGCCCGGCGCCCCGCGCAATGCGGCCGGTATGTCGAGGCCGACGTCGTGCAGCAAGCTCGCCATGTAACCCGACCATCCGGCCGCGACCGTCGATGCCGCCAGCCCGTACTCGAGCACGAGCAGGAGTCCCATGATCCAGGCGACGATCTCGCCCATCGACGCGTACGAGTACGAGTAGGCCGAGCCCGACACCGGGATCGCCGACGCGAGCTCCGCATACGACAACGCGACGAGCGCGCACAGCGTGCCGGTGATGACGAACGAGATCATGATGCCCGGCCCGGCGAACTGCGCCGCCGCGCGCCCCGTGAGCACGAAGATTCCGGTGCCGATGATGCAGCCGATGCCGAGCAGCACGAGGTTCGTCGCGTTGAGCGTTCGCTTGAGCTCGCCGTGCTCGAACTCGGCGTGCATCTGCTCGACCGATTTGCGGGCGAACAAGCGCCCGATCCCACTCTTCGCCATCAGACCAACCTCGCCATCAGACCAACCTCCTCAGCGAAACCTTGGGCGCGCTCACGCGCTCCTCTGCTCGGCTCTCGCTCGCCACGCTTCGATCGCGACCGGCACCAGCGACAGCACGATGACGGCGATGATCACGAGGCCGAAGTTCTCTTTCACGACCGGGTGATTGCCGAAGAAATACCCGAGCAGACCGAACGACCACACCCACAGCAGGCCGCCGCCAACGTCGAACGCGAGGAAGCGCCCGTAGTGCATGCGGCCGACGCCGGCGACGAACGGTGCGAACGTGCGCACGATCGGCACGAACCGCGCGAGCACCACGGCCTTGCCGCCGTGCTTCTGATAGAAGCGCTGCGTGCGCAGCAAGTACTCGCGCTTGAGCCAGCGGCTCCCCTCCGTGAACACGCGCGGGCCGACGAACCGGCCGATGGCGTAATTCATGTTGTCGCCGATCACCGCCGCGGCCGTGAGCAACGCAAGGATCTTCACGATGTCGAGCACGCCCGCGGCGGCGAGGGCGCCGGTGGCGAACAGCAACGAGTCGCCGGGCAAGAACGGCGTGATCACCACGCCCGTTTCCATGAAGATGACCAAGAATAGGATCGCGTAGATCCATGCGCCGTAGGTGTTCGCAAGGTCGAGCAGGTAACGATCGACGTGCAGCAGAGCCGACAGCAACTCCATCGCCTATCGGCTCGGCCTGCGGCGGGCGTTTGCGACTTGTGACCGTCTCGGCATGCTGCGCGCGTTCCGGCGTCTACGTATCGCGCGGACTCTACACCACGAGCCCGGGGCAGGTCACTGCCGGCCGAAAATAGGGACATGTTTGCTTTTTCTCGGGGCCACCACCCGCCGACAACGACGTGCGCGCCGAAAAATCAAAACATGTCCCTATTTTCGGACGACTTGGATCTCGTAGAGCTGCGGCCAGTTCTTGCCGGTGACGAACAGGCGCTTCGCAGTGGCGTCGTAAGCGATGCCGTTGAGCACCGCCTCGCTGCCGCGCGCGCTCTGCGGATAGAGGCTCGAGAGATCGATCCAGCCCAAGATCGCGCCGTCGGCCGGAGAGATCCGCGCGATCCGGTCGTCGTACCAAACGTTCGACCAAATCTCGCCGTTCACGAACTCGAGCTCGTTGAGCTTGTCCACCGGCTTGTCGCCGTCGTGCACGGCGAGCTCGCGCACGGTCTCGAACGTCTGCGGGTCGATGAAGCGAATCGTCGCCGTGCCGTCGCTCATGATCAGCCGCTCGCCGTCGTCGGTGAGGCCCCATCCCTCCCCCGTGTAGCGGAAGGTCTTCTCCACGCTGAACGAATCGAGGTCGTAGACGAAACCGGCGCCGTTCTTCCAGGTGATCTGATAGACCTTGTTGCCGAGCACGGCGACGCCTTCGCCGAAATACTCCTGCGTGAGCGAGCGCGACTTCTCGACGTTGCCGGTGGCGAGATCGACTCGCCGGAGCGTGGAGGCGCCGTATTGTCCGGTGCCCTCGTAGAGCCGGCCGCCGCGGATCACGAGACCTTGGGTGAACGCGCGCGGATCGTGCGGATAGACAGCCACGACCTTGAAGCCCGCCGTCTCGGGCGAGCGATGGACGCCGAGCTGCGCCCACGCGGCGAGGGCCACGGCGACGACGGCCGCGGCTGCGATCGGGACGAGCCAGCGCGCCCGGGCGCCGGAACGCGCGCGCGCGTGCGCCGGCGGGGCGGCAGCGGCTGGTGTGGACTTGGACTCGGGGGCGGCCATGGGGCGGCTAGCTTCGCAGAGCCCCACCGGCCCAGCAAGGCCGAGCTCTGGCCCCAGGGTCAGACCCCAGGGTCAGACATCGCGGTCGGAGGCACTGGTGTCAGACACCAAAGGTGTCAGACACCGGACTGGGCGGCTATTGGCGCTGGTCGGGGCTCACGACGCGGCGGTACTCGGCGACCTCGCGGAGGAAGCCGAGGATCTCGCGCGACGTGTAGTGACGCGACGGCTCGAGCTCGCCGCGGCGGGTGTCGCCGATCGGCCGGCCGTCGGGCGAGAAGAACACCGCGAGCGGAATGCCGTTCACCGCGACGCCGAGCTCCTTGGCCACGTCCGCGTTCTTGTCGAACTCGCCGACGTCGACGTTGACGATCTCGAACATGCTCTGGGCGTAGTCGCGGGTGAGCGGGTCCTCGAGGTTCTTGTGCAGCGTGAGGCAGTCCGGGCACCAATTCGCGCCGAACGTCACCATCAGCAGCTTGCCCGTGGCCTCGGCGCGGGCCTTACCGGCCGCGATGTCGGCACGCGCATCGGCGCGCGAGTCGTAGGGTAGACGATGAGGGTCGACGCCCCAGTGCGTGTAGAAGAACGCATCCGTCGTCGAGACGTATTCGCCGTAGGCGAGCATACCGAGCCCCGCCACCGCGGCGACCCCGAGCAAACCCGCCGCCCAAGCGACGGCCCGTCGCTTCGCGCGACCGGGAGGGCTGCCGCTTCGGTCATCGGTCATCTGCGTATCTCGGAGGATTCGCGGGGTGGGCGATTGGAAAAGATACTCTTTGGCCGCGAAAAATAAAGGCTCGTAGAGAATCCTTCACCCGTCCGCGCGCGCTCCACGGCTCGCTAAGCCCAAAGATTTCTTGAGCCGGTCGCGCCGCCGTCGGTAAACGGCATCTCGGGCGGCTACGGACGGACGTCAGGCCGCCACGCCGCGGCGCTCGAGCTCGCCGCGCAGCGACGCGAGGAGCGGCCCGTCGCGCGCCGCGTCGAAGCGCGGCGCGGCCGCCCAGTCGTAGAACCAGACCGGACGCGTGCGCAGCGCCTCGGGCTCGTAGGAGTACCGAGGAATCACGTGCGCGTGCAGCGCCGGATCGACGTTGCCCAAGATCTCGTAGTTGATCCTCACCGCGTCGGTGAGCGCGAGCAGCGCGTCGCCTACCACGGACATGTCGTGCAAGAACGCCGTGCGCTTGGCGCCGTCGAGCTGGTTCAAGTCGGCGACCACGGGATCGGGCAGCAGCAGCGAGTAGCCGCGCACGAACTGCGCGTCGCCGAGCACCACCCACCCCGAGGTCACGCGGCAGACCGTCTGCGGGTCGCGACCGGCGCGGCACTCCTCGACGCGGCGATGGATGACCGTGCTCATCGACCTAGCTGTCGTCGCCGCCGCCCGACGCGACCGCCCGACGGTGCTCGTTGAGCTCCACCAGCAGAAAGATGCCGATGCCGGCCATGATAGCCATGTCGGCCACGTTGAAGATTCCGGTGCGGATCGGACCGATGCCAACGTTCAAGAAGTCGATGACGCTGCCGCGCACCGCACGGTCGATCCAGTTCGACGCACCGCCCGCCGCGAACAGCGCGAGCGCGACCACGCGCCAGCCGCTCCAGCGCGCGCGCACGGCGAACACGACCATCCCGAGCAGCAGCACCGCGGTCGCGATCGTGAACACCCCGGTGCGCAGCGCCGGCGGCAGGTTGGCGCCGAGGCTCAAGAAACCGCCCGTGTTCTCGGTGTACACGAGCCGCACGGTGTCGGCGAGCAGGGAACGGCTCGGCGTTCCGGCAAGCATCACGCTCGCAACGTGCTTGGTCGCGCGGTCGCAGCCGATCGTCGCGAGCACGACGATCGTCAAGGCGAGCCGCGTTCCAACTCTTGTGATCATTGCGGTGTCAATCGAACCGACGAAAGCGGGGCGGCAACCTTACTACCCTCAGGATCGATTTGGCAAAACGCGCCGGCCGCACCTGCGACTAGGTGTCCTTGCGCTCCACGAAGTCCCAGAGATTGCCGTAGAGGTCTTCGAAGACCGCGACGGTGCCATAAGACTCCACGGTCGGCTCGCGCACGAACTTCAGGCCCGCGACCGTCATCGCGCGGTAGTCGCGCCAGAAATCGTCGGTGCCGAGAAAGAATCCGACGCGGCCTCCGGTCTGATTACCGACGGCCGCTCGCTGACGGTCGTTGCTGGCACGCGCGAGCAACAACCGCGTGCCCGCCGAGCCCGCCGGCGCGACGACCACCCAGCGCTTGTCCTGCGCCGGGATGTACGTGTCTTCGATCAGGGTGAAGCCCAGCTTGCCGACGAAGAACGCGATCGCCTCGTCGTAGTCGCCCACGACGAGAGTGACGTTGAAGATCGACTGCTGCATGCACAGGCTCCGCGCGCCGCGACGGCGCTGGAGATCCGCGCCCGAGATGACGGCGGCCAGCGGCTCTAGGCCTCGCGCTCCATGAGCTTGTCGACCATGCCCGGAGGCACGTCGGCGTAGTGATCGAACTCCATCGTGAACGTGCCGCGGCCGCTCGTGCTCGACCGCAGGAAGTTGATGTAGCCGAACATCTCGGACAGCGGCACGAAGCCGAGCACCGTGACCTGAGCGCCCTTCTGGCCCTGGTCCGTGACCTGGCCGCGGCGGCGGTTGATGTCGCCGATGATGGTGCCGAGATAGTCGGACTCGCTCACCACCTCGATCTTCATGATCGGCTCGAGCAGCTTCGGCCGGCTCGACCTGTGCGCCTCGCGGAAGGCCGCGCGGCCGGCGATCTCGAACGCGAGCGCGGACGAGTCGACGTCGTGGTATTTGCCGTCCAACAGACGCGCCTTGAAGTCGACCACCTCGTAGCCGGCGATCTGGCCGCGCTTGCACTCGGTCTCGATCGCGTGCTCGACGGACGGAATGAACTCGCGCGGGATACGGCCGCCGACCACCTCGTCGGAGAACTCGACGCCCGTGCCCGAAGCCGCCGGCTCGAACCGCATCTTCACCTCGGCGTACTGACCCGAGCCGCCCGACTGCTTCTTGTGCGTGTAGACGAGGTCGACGGGCATGCCGAACGCCTCGCGGAAGCTCACCCGCGGCCGGCCCATGTTGGCCTCGACGCCTAGCTCGGTGCGCATGCGGTCGATCGTGACTTCGAGGTGCAGCTCGCCCATGCCGCGCAGCAGCGTCTGGCCGGTTTCCTGGTCGACCTCGAGCCGGAGCGACGGGTCGGCCTTCACCATCTTGTAGAGCGCCACCGACATCTTGTCGACGTCGCTGCGCGTCTTGGGCTCCACCGACACGCTGATCACGGGGTCCGGGAAGCGCATGCGCTCGAGCAGCGCCGGTTTGTTCAGGTCCGACAGCGAGTCGCCGGTCTCCGTCTCCTTCATCGAGACGAACGCGCAAATGTCGCCGGCGCGGGCCTCGTCGATGTCCTTCGTGGCGGCCGCTTGGACCTCCAC
>Ga0137409_10000126_pt1 | contig 34736 bp, 33 predicted proteins | sample CZODoug1_16funga_FD_122059 | JGI IMG/M metagenome (GOLD analysis project Ga0137409, IMG submission 122059) | Vadose zone soil fungal communities from Angelo Coast Range Reserve, California, USA - CZODoug1_16fungal (Hybrid Assembly) | ecosystem: Environmental > Terrestrial > Soil > Vadose zone... | reverse complement strand
GAGATCGCTCAGCTCGACCAACAGATCGGTGATGGCGATCACATCTACAACCTGATGCGGGGATTGGAGGCGCTGCGCGCGATGCACGCGCAGCTCGCGGCGGCAGAGCTGGGTCAGGCTCTGCAGCTTGCGGCGAGTAAGCTGCTGGCGACTGTCGGGGGATCGTCCGGTCCGCTGTGGGCTTCGCTGCTGATGGGCATGTCGCGGTCCGCGCCACGGGAGTGCACCGCTGCCGACGTTGCCACGATGTACGCGGCAGGCGTCGAAGCCATGCAGCAACGTGGCAAGACGGGCAAGGGCAGCAAGACCATGATGGACGTGCTGATTCCCGTGGGTGAACGCTTCCGTGAGCTGGTCGACGCGCAATCCAGCATCGAGGAGATCCTGCGCGAGCTGCCGAAAGAGGCCGAGCGGGGCATGCTGTCGACACGCGAGATGCTCGCCCTGAAGGGCCGTGCCTCCTTCCTCGGAGAACGATCTCGGGGGCACATTGACCCCGGTGCACGATCGAGTCAGGTCATCATCGCGGCGCTGTGCGCGCGACTCGCCAAAGTCGCGTGAGTGAACGGAGCGAGGCCATGAAGAAGTTTCTTAATGCCGTTGAGGATTATCTGAGCGAGAGCCTCGAGGGCTTCGCGGCGGCGCACGGCGATTTGGTGGTGCTGCACACGGATCCCTTGTTCGTTCGGCGCCGCAATCTACACCCCGGCAAAGTGGCGGTGATCTCTGGGGGAGGCTCCGGTCATGAGCCGCTGCATGCAGGGTTCATCGGTTACGGCATGCTTGATGCGGCTTGCCCTGGTCAAGTGTTCACCTCTCCGACGCCGGATCAGATGATCGCTGCCGCCGAGGCGGTCGAAACCGGCGCTGGGGTGCTGTTCGTCGTCAAGAACTACTCTGGCGATATCATGAATTTCGAGATGGCCGCGGAGATCAGTGGCCGCAGCAACGCGATGGTGCTCGTCAATGACGATGTGGCGGTAGATGACTCGAGTTTCACCACCGGCCGTCGTGGGGTCGCCGGCACTGTCATCGTGGAGAAAGTGGTCGGCAGTCTCGCTGAATCGGGCGGCAACTTGGAGGCCTGCAAGGCCTTCGGGGACCGCGTGACGAAGCGAACGGCCTCGATGGGCGTTGCGCTCACCAGTTGCACCGTGCCGCAAGCCCGCCGACCAACGCTCACGCTGGGCGAGGACGAAATGGAGGTGGGCGTCGGCATCCACGGCGAAGCCGGCCGGCGTCGCAGCAGAATGATGCCCGCGGACTCGATCGCCGCGGAGCTGCTGGACGCGATCCTGGCGGACCTGGCCCCCGCCCAAGGCTCCAAGGTACTGTTGCTGGTGAACGGGCTGGGCGGGACCCCTCTGGGCGAGCTGTACGTCTTGTGTAACGCGGCGCACCGCCGCTTGCGCGCAAACGGTCTGCAGGTTCAGCGTACTATCGTTGGGAACTTCACGACCTCATTGGAAATGGCCGGCGCGTCGCTTAGCGTTTGTCTCCTGGATGAGGAGATCCTGATGCACTGGGACAGCCCCGTTAACACGCCGGCGTTACGTTGGCGCCTGTGAGGATGGCTCGTACTCGTCCACGATGGCTATGAAGCTCGCAGCGCTGAATTCTCCGCAGACCGATCCGACACCCATCTTCGATGCGTTCCGCGGTAATTACTCCACGGACTTACTTACCGCCGCCGTCACGCACTTCAGGGTTTTCGAACGTCTCAAAGACCGCGCGGCCTCGTTCGAGGCACTACGCACTCAATGCGGACTCGCCGAGCGCGGCGCTGTCGTGCTGTTTACAGCATTACGCGCGCTGAATCTGCTGACCCGCAATGCCAATGGCGACTTGCAGCTCACCGAGCAATCACGCGAACATCTGATCCCGGGTGCACCCTTTGACGTCAGTGGCTACATTGGGCTGGCGGCAGAATGCGCCGGCGTAAAAGACATGATCGAACGGCTGCGCACGAACACCCCGACCGGTGCGAAAGACAAGACAAAGGGTGCCGCGTTCATTTATCGCGAGGGTATCGAATCGGCGATGGAGACTGAGGCGAGTGCCAGGCATCTGACAATGATGCTCGCAGGTCGCGCAAAGAATTGCGCCCCGGCGCTGGCGCACGGCGTACCCCTTGGCGAAGCCCGACAACTGCTCGACGTCGGTGGCGGTACCGGCATCTACAGCATCGCCTGTCTGCAGAAGAACCCCCAGCTTCGCGCCGTGGTGTGGGACCGGCCGGAGGTCTTGAAGATCGCAGCCGAGATGGCGCGCGACTACGGCGTCAGCGATCGCGTTGAGTGCTGCGTGGGGGACATGTTCATTGACCCGCTTCCTGCCGGCTGCGACGTCATCCTGCTTTCCAACGTTCTGCACGACTGGGACGTGCCGCAGTGTCGCGCACTGCTCAAGCGTTGCGCCGCTGCGCTGCCCTCCGGCGGCCGCGTCCTCGTCCACGACGTGTTTTTGAACGATGATATGGATGGGCCGTTGCCCGTGGCCTTGTATTCCGGGGCTCTGTTCTATCTCACTGAGGGCCGCGCCTACAGCGCCGCCGAGTACCGTGCGTGGTTGAGCGAAGTGGGCTTGATCCCAGGCAAGATCGTGCCGACACTGGTTCACTGCGGGGTGCTATCCGCGGCCAAGTGAGCGCGGGCTGAGAGCTATTCATCGATAATTCAGCCTCTCGGCCGCCCGAACTGGTCAGCCGAGAGGCACACTGTACCGAGGCAAATTTAACTTCAGAGGTCCGACGTGCAATACACCCCAGCAGCGAGTGTCAGCGGCCGCTTACTTGCCCCCATGTTGTGTCTGTGCCTGGGGGTTGTTCAAGTCGCCACAGCGAGCTCAAACAAGACTACGGAAATATGGAAAAGCGTAGACGAATTCGTAGTGCTCGCGCCCCAGGATGCGCTTACAGGCAATGCGGTGCCCCGCAACGACCAACCCGTGGTCATCGAGCCGGCCAATTTGGCCGCGGCGTTAGCCAAGCTGCGGGTTCAGGAAGGTGGCGCACAAGAAGCCGTTCCTCTCTTTGGAAACGACGCTGCCCGGAAATTGGCGACCCCACTTAGCACTGCGCTCAGCCGCGCCGCGGCGGATCAAGACATTCTGTTCGCCATCGAAATGTTGCAGAAGGCTGCCATTTTGGGCTCCAAACCGGTATCGGTGGCCGGACGCGCGTTCTACCAGAACCAGCGCCTGCACCTCATCATCGGCGAGCTTCATGTCAGCACCGTGCCCCCGGAATACAAAAACTACCCCATCGGCTATCCCAAACCCGACCGGCGCCTGCACCCGCACCAGACCGGCGAGCGCTCAAGGGAGGCGCTCTACGACTCCGCGGCTCACTTTGAGACCGGCGATGACGTGAGCCTGTTCGTGCAGGACGGCAAGCTGCGCCCCGATTGGCTGGTACTGAATGTCAGCGCACCCGCAGCCCCAGACCACAGGGTTGCGGCGGCCGCCACGAGCGCTCCCACCGTCACATCTCAAAACCCGCTTCCCGGGAGTGCCGGCGCAGCAAAACCCTCTAGCAGCGCCCCACCCTCGCTCGAGGAGCGTTTACGGCGCCTCAAGCACCTGCGCGAGCAAGATTTGATTACCGAGGAGGAATACAACCGCAAACGCAGCGAGATTCTTGACCAACTTTGATAGCTACTTGCCCCGCTATCCGCAGCTCGCCGAAGGCGCGTGAGATCGGCTGGTCCGCGATCGCGCCCCAAGATCGAGCAGCGACTTCCCGCGCGCAGTGCCAATTGCGTTTGGCGCTCATACGAACTCAGGCGATTTCCAATTGGCTCACAGCAACACGCCTGGGGCGCCTCGTGCGAGCCCAATCGATGGCAAGCTGTCCCACCACAGCGCGCGATTGGGATGTGGCTCGAAGACCCGGCAAGCCATCCGAATATGGTGTTCCCGTCACTACCGCCATCAGATTACGGGCTATATCCAGGACCGCCCTACTCCACCCGCTGGGTTGCCGATCTAGCCTGCGCTGATGACGCGATCGAAACTACGGACGTCTTCAAGAATCACGGCCGAACCAGATCTTGCGGAATCATGTGTCGCAGTGAGCGCGGGCGTCTGTGAAAACGGGCGCCCGCGCAGACCCTCATCGGCTCCTGGTCAACCGGCCGGGAGTTTCGCTGCCAAAACATCGACCATTTCGATCTTGGGCGTCTCCGCCAACAATCGAGGTGCCTCGGCCATCAGAGTCCTGGCAATGTCGCCGGCCAGATGTGCTTGGCGCGCGGCGTCCCCGGCAAACGCGTCGAATATCGCGAACGTCGCGGGTCCCATGCGAAGCGCAAACCAGACCGGGGTCGTGGTCTCGCGATTTGCGAGCGCCACGGCGCTCTCGAGGAATCCCTTCACTTCCTCTTCCTTGCCTGGCTTCGCCCGCAAACGTACGAACAGTGCAACTTTGACCATATGTCCTCGCTTTCCGGAACTCGCAGATATGCCGAGTCACCCTCGTGAGGGGCCGAGAGCCGGGTGCACAGATGCACCCGACTCCCGGCTTCCCACCTAACAGTGGCTCAAGCGGCTCTGTGCAGTGGCACTTCCAACCTCCTTTAGTTGAGGCGGGCGGCGACGCCGCACACGATCACCGGCCCGGCACTGCCAAACGGCGCACCATTGGGTCCAGTGATGTATCCGTCTCTCGCCAGTTTCAAAATGCGGAACTCCTCGGTCAGAAGACCGCGATAGCCCTTGTCGATTGCATCTTGGGTCCACTCATAGAGGTTGGCGTCCCACACCGGGCTGTAGTCGCTCGCGATCGTGGGAATGCCGCCGAACGTATTGTTCGGCCGATGCCCGTCCAACAGGGCAGCGGACAGGCCCTGACGCTGCGGATTTTTGCAGCCACCTTCCGATGCACCGTTCGTCGCGATAAAGATCCGCTCGACAGCACTGCGGGCGATGTCGTCGATTCCGACCTCGAGTTTGCGCATGCGCGGGGCGAAGGTGTTCCCCTCGATGGCAGAAACGGTAGGATCGCTCGACTCGGTCGAGATATACAAGACCGGTTTGCCAAAGCTGAACCCGTTGATCAGAGAGAGCGTAACGGTCCGATGCGCTGGATCAATGGCGATCACCTGATCATGCACGAGAGCGTAGTCCGGCTTTCCACTTGGGAAGTTGATATCGGCATCGTCCACTGCAGCGGCGACGATCGGCGCGTCGTAAACGATGCCGTCGACCCTGACCAGCGGGCTGTAGTCCGCATCGCCGACCGAGCCCGGCTGCGCAGTCTTCGGTGGGAACGGTTGATCCTCGGACCCGGGCACGACCACCCGGTTCGGGCTGAAGTCCACGACGCCGGACTCGAAGAGAAACGTCCCGTCGGAGCGCCGTGTGGCGGGGCGTGCAGCATCGCCGGCGTTGGGCAGCTTCTTGGAGAAGTTCACCCCCAGGCGCTCCGCCTCAGCTTGGTTGCCTGCATCGAGAATGACATACCACGCGGGCTTCAGGCCGGATGGCGTCTGCACCGCGCCCTTGAAAAGTGGCAGTGTGACCGTTCCTCTGGGGCTGCCGCTGGGGACATTCACTCCCGTCAGCGATTCGATCGGTAGGTCGAACTTACCTGAGCGCAGCAGCTGGACCGGCCCTGCCAGCTCCGGGTCCGTGAGCGAATCGGGCGGCGGAAACTGTGAAATGTCGACTTTCGTTCCTGTCGAGGCCAAGGGCGGGATCAGGTTGCATCCGGGACCGGGCCCATTCGCTGCGGGTCCGGGACCATTCCCGCCCCGCAGCAGTTGTTCGTCTTCGGCGGGTGCTGTAGCCGCAAAGAGCGTCGCAGTGAGCGCCGCTGCGATTGCGATGACGCTCACTCGACGCGGGCGAGTCCATTCGGGCAACGCACGCGGGGCGCCGCCATGTTCTGCTACACGATTCATTAGTCGCTCCTGTTAGATTGAGGGCATAACGATCAGGGGAAATCCTGATCGTCGCGGAGCGTAGCGTGTAGGCCTCACGAGCCGGTCACGCGATTCCTGCGAGGAACGTGATAATTTCCGGCACCAGACTCAGCCGGGGCGGCTCCCGTGGCGGCCCGCTTCAACGTGAACTCAACCGTCGTGCCAGTCCCCGCTCGCGAGAAGATGCGCACCGACTGGCCGTGTAGATCCATGATGCGCTTTACGATGGCAAGACCGAGGCCGGCCCGATCGCGATCGGAGTGATCTGGCGCCGAATAGAACCGATCGAAGATTCGCGACAGGTGCAGCGGGTCGATTCCACTTCCCGTGTCGACCACGCGCACGCCGATGAGCGCCGGCGCGACCGACATCTCCATGCGCACGTGCCCGCCTGCGGGTGTATGTCGCAGGGCGTTCTCAAGGAGATTCCCCATCACCCGCTCGATGAGCTCGATATCGGCCACGGCGAGAACACTGTCGATATCGAGCAGCGTGTGCAGCTCGACGCCGCCTTCCTGCGCTCGGATTCGAAAGCGCAACGCCACGTCCTGCAGAAGCTCCGCCACGACGAAGGGCTCAAGCTTCGGTGTGACGGTGCCGGATTCCAGTTTGGCGAGCTCGAACAGAGCGTCGATCAGCCGCCCCAGCTGATCCGTCTGCCGCAGGGCAACGCTCAGGTGCGCACGCAAGTCGCCCTCCACCAGCGGGACGTGCTTTACGAGCGCGGTCTCGATGTAGCCGCGCAGGGAGGCTAGAGGCGTGCGCAAATCGTGCGAAACGTTCGCAATCAGATCCCGCCGCAGCTCATCCGTTGCCTTGAGGTCGCGGATCTGATGCTCAATCGCCTCTGACATTATCCGGAAGCGATCCGCCAACGCACTGATCTCATCCCCAGGTGCGGTGTGAGCCGTAGGCCCGAGCGCGGTCGCGGGCAGCGCCATCGCCCACGCGTGCATCCGATGATCGAGCTCTCTGAGCCGCCGTGTCAGCGCGGTAAAGAGCACGCCGGCGATCAGCAACGTCCCCGCGAGCACGAGAGCAAGCGCCGCAGCAGCGGTCCGAAGCGTATAGCTCCCCCGTAGACGCGCGTCGATCGATTGCGCTGGCTGCCCACCGAGCACCACGTAGAGATATCCTTGGAGCCGTCCCCCGCTTTGGATGGCTGCGACCGAAAAGACGCGCCGTGCGCCAAGGCTTGTCGGATCATCTCCATACAGCGGTCGGCTGTCCGGGAACTGGAGAAAGGCTTCGATCGGCTCGAGCCGCACCGAAACCCGCCTTATGCGGTTGCGGGGTATCGCGGTGCTAAGCACGCGCCCGAACGGATCGAGGAGATAGACCTCTGCGGATGGGTTGACCGTCATCGTGCGATGAGCCAGCTCGTGCAGAGCGGCTTCATTGACCTTTCCGCCCGCTAGGAGCGGCAGCTCTTTTACCACATACGGTGCTATTCCCGAGTTGAGTCGCTGGAGTACCTCGTCGGAGTAGCGGTCGCTGGTGCGGCTCAGCAGTAGCAGAAGCCCGATGGCAAGGCCGGCGAGCAGCGCCGCGGAGGCAATCGTGAGGCGTACGTGAAGCGCCCTCATGAACCGGTCTTTTCCTGCTCCATTGCGCAGAATCGATAGCCGGCGCCCCAGACCGTCACGATATACCGAGGCCGCGTTGGATCGGGCTCGAGCTTCGCGCGCAAGCGGTTGATGTGGGAATTGACAGTGTGCTCAAAAGTGTCGTGGGTGGTGCCCCATACTTGATCGAGCAACTGTGCCCGCGTGAACACCCGTGCAGGGTGCTGCATGAGATGAGCGAGCAGGTCAAACTCCTTCGCTGTCAGTTCCAGCACGTGTCCCTCGCGCGTGGCGATCCGCCGATCAAGATCAATCTCCAGATCTCCGGCGCGCAAGCTCCTGAGCTGCACGGGGGATCGACGGGCGAGCTGCTCGACTCGCCTGAGAATGGCTTTCACCCGCGCCGCGAACTCAACGACGCTGAAGGGCTTGGCCAGATAGTCGTCGGCTCCAGTCTCAAGCCCAAGCACTCGATCCAGCTCGCTGGCGCGCGCGGTCAGCATCAGGATCGGCGTGTACGTAGTGCTCGAGCGTACGCGGCGGCAGATTTCAAGCCCATCGAGCTCCGGAAGACGAAGATCCAGGACAAGGAGACTCCACGCGGTTCCGTCCAGGGCTCGCGCGAGGCCGGTGCGTCCGTCGTAACTCGTGTCGACCTCGCACCCCAGATCTTCGAGGTGCAGTGCCAGCAGCCGTGCAATGTCGCGCTCGTCCTCGACGACGAGGACCCGCCGAGAGTTCATGCCCATTCGACCCTCCACGGGGCGCGATTCGTTCTCAGCACGTGCCCATATGGAACCCAGGACCGGAGATATCGCGCATTTATCACACCAAGTTCACCCGGTCCGGGCGGCTCTTGCGGGAACGGCGGTCGAGATCTACGGTCCCTTCACCAACGAGGAACTGGTCGGTCGTGCCATCAAGGGCCGCCGCGACCAGGTGGCGTTGGCGACGAAATTTGGCATCGTCTCGCACTCCGGTAGTGGCCCGGGGGTGCTCGACAGCAGCCCGGCGAACATCCGCGCCGCGGTCGAGGGCTCGCTGAAGCGGCTCGGCACGGACCACCTCGACTTGTACTACCAGCACCGAGTCGATCCGAAGACCCCGATCGAGGACACCGTCGGCGCCTTGGCCCAGCTGGTCGCCGAGGGCAAGGTTCGATACATCGGGCTGTCCGAGGCCGGCCCCGCCACGATTCGCCGCGCACACGCCGTCCACCCCATCGCCGCCCTGCAGACGGAGTACTCCTTGTGGAGCCGCGACCCGGAGGCCGAAGTGCTGCCGCTGTTGCGCAAGCTAGGGATCGGCTTCGTTCCCTACTCGCCGCTCGGCCACGGCTTCCTCACCGGCGAGATTCGATCCCCTGAGCAGCTCTCGGACGACGATTGGCGCAAGACCAACCCGCGCTTCACTGGCGATAACTTCCAACGCAACCTGCGCATCGTCGACGAGGTCAAGGCCGTTGCCGCCGAGGCGGGCGCAACACCGGCACAGATCGCTCTGGCCTGGCTGCTCGCGCAGGGCGACGACATCGCCCCGATCCCCGGCACCAAGCGGGTCGCCCGCGTCGAGGAGAACACCGCCGACCGCATCGAGCTGAGCGCCGAGCGGATCGAACGGCTGAACAACCTCACGCCGGCCGTCGGCGAGCGCCACGACGAAGGAAATATGGCCGTCATCGACCGCTGACAACGCCGCGGGCGTCACCTCCGCTCCCGCCGATACGGCGCGGCATGGCCGTCACTCCAGACAATTGCGCGTCGGCGGGCACAACGCCAGCCGCACCAGGCGCAAACTGGGACGGCTGACGCTGTGTCATCTCATGGCGGATTGACCGTCGCCGATCGGGCGATAAGCGGACCTCAGCTATTCAGACAGTCGGAACGGTCCCGCCATCGATCACGTACTCCGTACCGGTAATCGAAGCCGCTCGCGGCGAGACAAGGAAAGCAATGAGGTCCGCGACTTCGATCGGCTTGGCGGGGCGGCCGAGCGGAATGCCGCCGAGGCCCTTCATGATGATCTGCTTGCCGCCCTCGTAGTCCGTACCGGCCTGGGCCGCGAGGCGCTGCGCCAGTGCGACCGCCGCCTCGGTTTCGACCCAGCCGGGAGAAACGCGGATGACGCGGATTCCCTTAGGCGTCACCTCCTTCGAGAGGGCCTTGCTATAGGTCGACAGTGCCGCCTTGGCCGCAGCATAGGCGATCGTCGATTCGGGTAATGGCAGAACGCGCTGGATCGACGTCACGTGGATGATGACGCCGGAGCGCTGCGCAATCATCGACGGCAGCAAAGCGCGATCGAGACGAACTGCGGGCATCAGGTTCTGGTTCAGTTCCTTGGCCCATTGGGTGTCGTCGAGCGCCGCGAATCCACCGCCCGGCGCGCTGGAGCCGCCGAGCACGTTGACGAGGATGTCGATGCCGCCGAGCTGCTGCAGCACCGACTGGGCGACCGCGCTGGCGCCTTCCGCGGTCGAAAGATCAGCGGCAAGGAAGCGCACGCCGTCGGTCGGTTGAGAAGGCGCGGAGCGCGCCGTAGCCACGACCTGCGCTCCAGCGTCACGGAGAGTTCCCACGACTGCGGCGCCGACACCTTTGGTGCCGCCGGTTACCAGCGCACGCCGATTGGCGAGCTGCAGATCAAAGCTCATGGCGTGATCTCCAGGAACGCGATCTTTCCGCGCTCGAGTCGGAAGACGAACCGCAAATCGACCGGGCTCCCCGGGAAATTGCCGGTCAGCCGGCTCGTGACGATGTACCGGCCGTCCTTTTGCTCCACGGCGTAGGGTTCGCTGGTGTACGAGTACTTGGCGGACGTCTCGGTCTTCCACGCCTTGATGGCCGTGGGACCGGAGTGGGTCTGTCCCTCGTCCTTGACGACGGCCTGCTTCGTGAAGCAGCGCGCGACGGTTTCGCCGTCGCGCTTGTCGGCGCTGAAGTAGGCGGCGATCGGTTCGGGAAGCGTCAGGTCGATCATCGCAGTCTCCGCCCCTCTTGCGGTGAGACCACAATGACATCCTGGGGCCGATTAGAGAATCACATATAATCGAACTAGGCTATTTAGAAAGTGATGCAGAATGCGCGGGGCAGAGTTTGCCGAGTTGAAGGCCTTTGCGGCCGTCGTGGAGCGGGCGAGCTTCGCGCGCGCCGCCGATCACCTTGGGCTATCCCCCTCTGCGCTGAGTCAGACCATCCGCCACCTCGAAGCTAGGCTCGGCGTTCGGCTGCTCAACCGCACGACTCGAAGCGTGGCGCCGACTACGGCTGGGTCTCGCCTCCACGAGCGCATCGCACCGATGATCCTGGAGATGGATGCCGCCGTCGCCGAGGCGGTCGCCGCCACGGGTCGGGCAGCGGGGACGCTGCGCATCAACACGTTGGGTATGGCAGCGAAGAAGCTCATCGCGCCGCGCCTCGGCCGGTTTCACCGGGCGCATCCGGACGTGGTGCTCGACATCGTCATCGACGATGGCCTGAGCGATATTGTCGCCGGTCGGTTCGACGCCGGCATTCGCGTGGGTGAGCGCCTCGAGAAAGATATGATTGCCGTGCGCCTCACCCCGGACGTGAAGATGCTCGCCCTCGCGTCACCTGACTATCTTTCGCGGCGCGGCGAGCCCAAGACGCCTGCCGACCTACACCACCATGCTTGCATCAACTGGCGCTTTCCCGGCAGTGGCAGGATCTATCGCTGGGAGTTCGAGAAGAAGGGCAGGAAGCTCGAGATGGCTGTGGACGGGCCGTTAATCTCGAATCACCAGGATGTGGTCATCGAAGGGGCATTGCAGGGCCTCGGCATCCTCTACGCCTACGACGACGATCGCGTTGACGTGGCGCTCGCGCGCGGGCGGCTAAGGCGCATCCTGGCTGACTGGTCACTGACGAGTCCCGGCCTCTGCCTCTACTACTCGAATCGTCGCCATCCTCAACCTGCGCTACGCGCCTTCATTGATTGCCTGCTGGACCGAGACGAGGCCGCGTCCAAGCGACGGCCCAGATCGTAGGCGCGCAAGATGCGCGAGGAGTGAGTGTGGGTCTATCTCGGTCATAGCGCGTCCAATGGGCTGCCCCGATTTTCCTGACACGGTGTTTAAGGTTAGGCAGCTCGGGATGACGCTGCCCCATTTCCCGGACGACTCGGGAAGAGGGTCACGCTGAATATGAAGAATCGCGCCTAGTCTGCGAGGCCCATGACGAATGCCAAGGCGACATTCAGTCGCGCGATGTCGCCATCGTCAAGGCGGCCGATCTTCCGACCAAGGCGGGCGCGCCTAATCGTGACCGGCTTGTCAGCCATCACGTGCGACCGCGTGCGCAGACCGTTTCGAGTACTGGGTTCGACTGCCACTCGAAAGTCCTCAGCGTCGTCCCCCTCAGAAGTCATCTGGCAGACCACCACAGACGCATGCTCGCCAGGGAGCGCGTCAGTCTGCACAATCACCGCTGGGCGTAGTTTGCCGTAGTCCCAGGTAGCCGCAACAGTCACAACGTCGCCGCGCCTCATCGGTCATCGAACTCGGCGACGGCTTCGATCCACTTCAGCGCCTCGAGCTCTCGGGATCGGTCCAGCGCTGCGACTTGTCGAGCCACCCGTCGGCGCACCGTCCTAGATCGTGCGTCCGGCACGACTAAGCGGAGCTCCTTCAAGCCACGCGCACGCCGCCGTTCGCGCATGGCCTTCATTCGTTCAGCTGCTTGCACCATATGAATAACCCCTGGTGTCACGCGTTACAGCGTAACGCGTTACAGGCCAATGGGCAAGGAAGAGATTGACCCGGGAATTACCCGCTACGGAGCGACTGAAACGGGAACTGAGCCGCAGCCTGGGTGGCGTCCTCGGGGGATGTCACGGAATCAAGATCTCCGGACAGCACCAAGGTCGGCACAGTCGGAAACACAGGATGCTTCGGCAAGGGATCGCCCTGCGGATAGGCCGGCGGCGGCACAGGCCAGTCGAGGCAAGTGCCGAGCGGCGTGAAGTCGGCATTAGAGGCGATCGCTTCATCGATCGTAAATGGTGCGAAAAGATCAGGCCGATTCTCGCGCGCTTCCTCGAGTGACTGATCGTACTGTCGACGCCGCTGCGACGGGACAGCGCTCAGATCATAGAGGAGCGGATATTCGGCGCAGATCACTGCCTGGTATAGCCCGTAACTAAAATCAACTGGGTGACTTACCGACGGTGTGTTGTATTCGGCGGCGAGACGCAGCAGCGGAACGGCATCGTGCGACGCGAACCAAGCGCGCATGGCGGAATCGAGGTCTCGGTAGGTGATCGGTGAGCTGCCAAGATTCGTGACGAGAAGAAAGAGCGTCGAAACGTCGAGCGTGACACTCGTTTCGATGCCGTCGGCATCGGGCGCCGTGCCGCTGATGGATTGTTGACGGAGTTCGCGCAGCAATCGCTCGAGGCGATTGGTCGAAGTTCCACCAAGGGCCCGACACGCAGGCGAGCGCTCGCACACGAGATTGAGGCCGTCCCGCCCGGTGGTCCAATCAGTCGGGAACCATACATCGGGCGCACGCACGGGGTAGGCGCTGTCGAGGATGATGCTGCGCAATCGTTCGGGGTGCCAAGCGGCAAACACCTGCCCGACGTAGGTCCCGTAGCTGTCGCCATAGTAGTCGACCTGGTCGATCTGCATTGCGTCCATCACTGCGACGATGTCGTCGACGGCGAGCTTCGTGCCGTAGAGCGGTGCTTTCTTGCCGAGCTGCTGGCCGCAGTCTTTAAGGCCTTCGGGGTCAACGGGATCTCCCGTCTGAATCGCGTGACAATTGACCGCGCCCGACTGCCCGGTGCCGCGCTTGTCGATGATCAAAACATCGCGATGCTCGCGCAATGAACCATAAATATTGAGGTATGCACCCGCCGTGCCCCTCGTGGAATAGCCGGGACCACCCTCCTGCGGCAGCAACGTGCCAAGGGCGGGGTGAGCGCGGTCGAAGCGTGGATAGTAGATGAAGCCGATGTTGATAGTGCCCTTCACACCACCGGTCGGGTCGAACGCGCGCTTGATCGATCCGCAGTAGCCATCGAACTCAGCGTCGCAGAACTTCAGCGTGAGTGTCCCGACAGTAATCGCTTGGGGCACCGACGACGTCGCGAGTGCGCTCGTTGGGGCAAGCGCCAACGCCAAAGTACAAGCCGATCCGAGAATACCGGCATTGCTCACCAGCCGTGAATGCGCCATGATCTTGGACCCCTGCTACTCGTTATGGTTCTACGGGCATTCATGCACCGACCGGCCGTCCGCGTCAAGCGCACGCGCTACTTCGGTCTGACTCCAGGCAGAACTGTTCTTTTGTGCAAGTGGCTGCGGTGCTAGGCTCCTCCAAAGCCCGGAGAGGTTTCAGGAGGTGTCGTCATGATCCGCCGGACGCTCGCGTTGCGAGTTTTCAAAATGTTCGGGCTTGCAGTGTTTGTGATGGTCGCGGGAACTGCCGCCTACGCCACTGCCTTGCAGCCCCCCGAGGGCCGCAAGATCCGGGTGGCCGTGGTACTAACCGAAGGCGCGGTCGTCATCGACTACGCCGGCCCGTGGGAAGTCTTCTCCAATGTCCACATCGGCAGCGGCAGCATGGGCCAGCAGATGCCCTTCGATCTTTACACCGTGGGGCGCGACCGCAACCCCATTCACACCGCCGGTGTCATGAAGCCGGGCATGACGGTCATCCCGGACTACGGCTTTGCGGACGCGCCAGACCCCGACGTAGTGGTCGTCGGGGCCCAATCGGGAGATGACCAGCTCGGTCCGTGGCTGCGGAAAGTCCACGCGCAGCACGCGCTGATCATGTCGGTGTGTGAGGGCGCCTTCAAGCTGGCGCAGGCCGGGCTCCTGGATGACAAGTCCGCGACGACTCATCACGCCGCCCTCCAGCGCCTTGCCAACCAATATCCGCGCATCGCGGTGCACAGCTCGGTGCGCTACGTGCAGTCCGACCCGCTCATCCTGACGGCCGGCGGCTTGAGCTCAGGGATCGACTCCGCGCTGCACGTGGTCGAGCTCTACTACGGGCCGAAAGTGGCGCAGGCCGCGGCAGACGACATGGAATACCAAGGCCAAGGCTGGAAGACGAATGCCGGTAGCGGACAGCCGACGCAGGTCCAGGCGACGATCCCGCTCGCCTACCGAGACCGCGAGACGCTCTGGCAGGGCATGTTCCACCCGGCTTATCCCAAGCCCGAGCCGGAGTTGCCATTGGTCCTACATCTTGCCCAGGTTGAGGGGCAGTACCGGGCAACCATCGATGTGCCGAGCGAGTCGACGTTCGGTCTACCCCTTGATGACGTGCGGGTGGACCGTGGTCGCCTTCACTTCAGCCTGGTCACAGATGGGGGGCCACTTGACTTCAGGGGCACGATGACTGCCGATAGGATTTCGGGCAATCTAACTCACGGCGGTTCTGTGACACCCCTGACCTTGAGCAAAGCCAACTCACCACCCGCAGCCCTGCAGTGAGCAGGCGATGAGTGCTAGCGCTGCGCCACCAGCCCCGCAAGACTGATGACCAAATGGGGACGTCGGCACTGTTCAAATTGTAGGCCGTGTCGGCGAAGGCTCCGGCGCTGCCGCCGCAACGTCCGCTTCGGCGCAACGACCGCTATGGCGAAATCCGGGCAGAGTCGCAGGCGATCTTCAACGACAAGTCCGCCCACCCCTGGCCGGCCCCGCAACCCCGAAGCGCGGCACCCGACAGCGGCGCATGGCAGGTGTTGCACCCTGTGACCGGCCCGTGACCGGTCAGGTACGCAGGGGGGTCGCGATGACAACCGAGACAGAAGTCGTGAAAGCGCGCTTCGGCGCCGGTCCGAATGGCAGCGCGGCCGCTGCGATGACAACTGATGCACGAATCTTCACCGCTGCGATCGGCGAAGTTGTGATGACATTGAATGCAGTTCACCGGGCGATGTTTGTCGTGAGGAAAGCCCAGGGCCAACGGCTCACTACGGCGCAGGAACGGTTCACGCAGGCCCAGAGCCGTGCCACCGCGCATCAGTGCAAGCAGCGCGACGAGCGAGCCGAGGACGATTGCCAGCACGAGCCGCGAATGCCGTCCGAACACGAGTCCGCCGAGGAGGCGCGACGGCTGCTGAGCCGCCCGTCGCTGGACGCGCGCGCGCAGCAGCGCGAGCAGCACGATGCCCGACAGCAGAGTGTAGGCGAATACATGCGCGCGACCATGGACGTAACGACCCGTAGCCAGTACGTGCACCGCCAGAGTGACCACCAGCAGGCAGGCGGCGCCGACATGCGCGGCCTGAAAGTTCCGGTGGCGCGGCCAAAGCCGCCAGCGGACTGCAGCGCCGGCCGGCACGGTAAGAAAGAACAGCGTGAACAGCGCCAGAATCCCAGCGTATTCGTACCGGGGGGCGGTCAGCTTGACATGCTCAACGACCCGGTGATCGACGCCGAGCAATAACCCGACGTGGAGAACCGCGGCGGCGAGTGCCAACCAGCCGAGAAGCTCGTGACCACGCACCGGGAAGGCACCGGCGGCGCCGGCCCGCGGCCGAACCGCCAGCATGCAGAGGATGAGGCAACCGGCGACCGCGCAGAGGCCTAGGGCCTGCGCGATCTCCCACGCTGTAGTGAGCGAGGCCACGGACTTGTGCGAGTGTATACTGCAGACACGCGGGCGCTGTCGGTTTTTGCCCTCAAAGGCGCGAGTCTGAGCCGGGTGTGCTGGCCGCGATCGCGGTCCTCGTGGCATTGTAGACTCGATGGTCTCGCAAACTGTTTCCTCCTGGGGAAATCTGGCTCGCTCGTCATCCGTCGTGTATGGGTTGCGAAGCCGCTGCGATGCGTTTCCAGCCATTCCCGTCGGTGCCACCATCCTGCCCTACGGGAATGGCCGCAGTTATGGCGACAGCTGCCTCAACCCGGGCGGCGCGCTGCTGCTGACGCGGTCGCTGGATCGCTTCATTGCCTTCGATCGCGACGCGGGCGTTATTACTTGCGAGGCCGGCATCCTGCTGGCAGACATCCTTCAGTTGACGGTGCCCGCCGGTTGGTTTCTTGCGGTCGTCCCAGGCACGTCCGCCGTTACGGTCGGGGGCGCTATTGCCAATGATGTCCACGGCAAGAATCATCACCGGGCGGGGACCTTTGGGCGCCACGTCAGACAGTTCGAGCTGCTCCGCTCGGACGGTCAGCGGCTGACCTGCTCCCCCGAGGCGAACACGGACTTTTTTGGGGCGACCATCGGCGGTCTCGGATTGACGGGCCTCATTACCTGCGCGCAGCTGCAGTTGCGACGCATCCCGGGAGCCGGGATGGATCTGGAGATCATCAGGTTCGCGAATCTCGATGAATTCTTCCGCCTCAGTGAGGTCTCCGACCAGAACTTCGAGTACACAGTCGCATGGATCGACTGCCTGTCTCGCGGAAGAAGTCTGGGACGCGGTCTGTTCCAGCGGGCCAATCATTCGGCAAGCCCGATGGGGCACGCAAAGGTTCGAACGGGGCACCTGGCCATGCCCTTCATGGCCCCGTTCTCGCTCGTCAACACCGCAACGCTGCGGCTCTTCAACTTCTTGTACTATCATCGCCCGGGTATCAGGCGCCGCCGCCGCGAGCACTTTCAGAGCTTCTTCTTTCCGCTGGACAGCGTGGCTAACTGGAATCGGCTCTACGGTCCCCGTGGGTTCTACCAGTATCAGTGTGTCATTCCGGAGCAGGCAGGGCCGGAGGCGACCGCGCGGCTGCTCGAGAAGATTGCACTCAGTGGCCAGGGCTCGTTTCTCGCCGTGCTCAAGCAGTTCGGGAGGCTAAGCTCACCAGGCATGCTGTCTTTCCCGCGGTGCGGTGTAACTCTAGCACTTGATTTTCCCAACACGGGCGCTCGGATCGAGCGTTTGTTCACACAGCTGGATGAGATCCTTGCCGCGGCCGGCGGGCGGCTGTATCCGGCGAAGGATGCCCGCATGCCCGCTGAGCTGTTCCGCCATACCTATCCGCGTTGGCGCGAATTCGCGCGCCATGTGGATCCGGCTTGCTCCTCGGGCTTCTGGCGGCGGATGACCCAGGGCGAAGTTGTGCTCAACGGCGCGGCAGCCCCGACGGAGCGCGCGTGAGCCGAATTCTCGTCGTCGGCGCCACGTCCGCGATTGCGGAAGCGACCGAACGCTTGCTGGCGGCGCGCGGCGATGCGCTCTATCTGGTGGCGCGTAACGAGCAGATGCTCGCGGCGATCGCCGCGGACCTCACTGTGCGCGGCTCCCCGCGCGTCGCAACCGAGTCTCTGGATGCCAACGATCTGTCTGCCCACGAGGCCATGCTCGAGCGGGCCGAACGCTTTCTCGGCGGTATCGACATCGGGCTGATTGCCTACGGGACCCTTCCCGATCAGAAGCGGTGCGAGGCCTCGGTGGAATTGACGGTGCGCGAGCTGCAAACCAACGCCATCTCCGTCGTTGCTCTGCTCACCCGCCTCGCGAATCGCATGGCGCAGCGGCGCGAGGGCATCATCGCCGCCATCTCATCCGTGGCTGGAGATCGCGGTCGAGGCAGCAACTACGTCTATGGGAGCGCCAAAGCACTCGTGACGGCCTTCCTTTCCGGCTTGCGCCAACGATTGCACCCTTGCGGCGTTGCGGTGATCACGATCAAACCCGGCTTCGTCGATACGCCGATGACTGCGGCCTTTCGCAAAGGAGTGCTATGGGCGCAGCCCGAGCGGATCGCGCGTGGCATCGTTCGCGCCCTCGAACGTAAGCGCAGTACGGTATACCTGCCCTGGTTCTGGCGGCCGATCATGTTCGTCGTGCGGTCTCTGCCCGAGAGCGTCTTTATCCGCCTGTCACTTTAGCCCTGCGGCTCAACGAAAGAATTGTGTTCGGCGTCTTTCAACTGCATCTCATACTATACAGGCTCCAATCCCGGAGAATGCATGCGAAGGGTCGTACAGGCTAAACGGCCACCACGGAGTCCTCGCTCGTCATGCCTCCTTGCCTAATAGCCCCGCCGGAGAGCGAGGCCCTCGGGCGCGCAATCGCGCGGGCGGCGAATTGGGAGTGGACGGACGTCGAGGAGCGGCGCTTCGCCGGCGGGGAGTTCACCCTGCGTCCCCTGGTCGCGGTCGGGAATCGGGACGTATGCGTCGTGCAAACGCTCGCGCCGACGGCGGCGGCCCCGATAGCGGAACGTTTGGTGCGTCTGCTGTTTCTGCTCGCAGCTCTGCGCGATGCAGGTGCGCGTTCGCGGATAGCTCTCATCCCTTATCTTGCCTATGCGCGCCAGGAACGACGCACCGAAAGCCGTGAGCCGGTGCACACGCGCTATGTGGCCGAGCTGTTGGAGGCGGCCGGAATGACACATCTCATCGCACTCGATGTGCATGACCTTGCCGCGCTCGACAATTCGTTTCGCGTACCCGTCAATCACCTCACGGCACGGCCGATTTTTGTCGATTGGCTCGCAGAGCAGCCTCTCAGCGACCCACTTGCGGTCGCCTCACCGGACATCGGGGGCATCAAACGGGCGCAGTTGTTTCGCGAGCACCTCGAGAAGCGGCTCGGCCGGGCGGTGGAGTTCCTGTTCATGGAAAAGCGTCGGGCCGCGGGGCATGTCTCGGGGCAGCAGATCGTGGGTCACGCCGCGGGCCGACACGTTCTCCTGATCGATGATCTGTGCGCGACGGGCGAGACCGTTCTGAGGGCTGCGGGGTCATTTCACGATGCGGGTGCGTTGCGGGTGTCAGCCGTCATCACGCATGTTGCGAGTGCCGAAGGCCTGCGTGCCCTCTGTGCGAACCGATATCTCAGCCAAGTTGTAGTGACCGACAGTGCGCTGACACCAGAAGCGGAAATGCAGGACTCCGCGCGCGGCAGACTTTATGTCAGGCCGTGCGCTTCGTTGTTCGGCCCAAGCTTGGCTCAGATCGAATCCGGATAGTCAGCCGTCCCCCCCTCCCCTGACCTTCGCCAGGGCTCTATTTGGTGGCCATTCGGGTAGAATTCTCTCTCTCAGTCCCTATTGGATGACACGGCGCGGATGACAATACGCGTGCGAGCAAAAAAGTCAGCCTTTGCGATCGCCGCGAGCGTGATCGTCAGCGTCCAGGCCCAGCCTGCACTGAGCGAGGCGTGTCATAACGCCGAGCTTCGCATTCCCAGGCCGGCCCCAGGCTCGATCGGGGGTCGTGAGTTCGCACGCCACGTCGGGGATCTTGAGGGGTCCGCTCGCGATGCCGAAGTCCGCCGGCAATTACTCGCCGGCAATCTGCCCGAACACCTGCGGCACCTGGCGCCCGTCACCCTGGAGGGTCGCGGCCGGGACGGTGCCCCGCTAACGGTGACTTTTTGCGTCATGCGCGACTACCTCGCGGTAGGCTCTGATAGTGATTCATTGATCGTGCCCATGGGACTGCCCACAGCCCTTGACGTCGCCGCCGAGTTTGATTCCGAGCTGCCTACCCCGCGCCTGGTCGATGCGATTTACGAAGCGGCCGACCTCAAGCTCGTCCCGCAACCGTTGCCAGCGAGCGAGGAGATGCGAAGCACCGCATACCTCGTGAGACACGATACGCTGATCGCGGAACAGCGGGCCTTGCGAGCTGCGCCGGAGGACGCGCTCACCGCCGGTCACAAGAAAGATCTTGTACTCTCCGATCGGCTCCTGAGTATACCGGGGCGCGTCGCGATCTACGGTTGGCATTGGGCCGCGCGTCACCCGATCCAACCCTTGAGCACGGTGCACGGCGCCCAGTACGCCGACTATAGCCACGGCGTGCGGCTCGTGAGCCGGATCATCTATGTGAACGGGGCTGCGCGCGAATTTATTGATGCCGTGAGAGATCCCGCCGTGACTCTTCTGCTGGGCGGGGACAGCGCCCGCATCGGGCGCAAGCTTCAGGGCGATTTGGTGAGCGTGTTGCAGCAGCGAAACCCCAAGTGATAATTGGCGTGGCTGTCGGACGCCAACACACGCGTACCGTGCCAGAATGGGGCGCGCCACCGGCACCAGTCCTCATGGGCACGATAGGTATCGAAGATGAACCAACTACCCTTCATTTCCGTATAGCCAAGCGTCTTGCTGCCGCGGCTTGACATCTGATCCGGGGCTATTGGCAGGTTCATATGCTCGGCCGCGTTGCCGTTGAGATCGTATGCATCGAGCGGGCTGTGGCAGGCCGGAAATGATCCCGCAGGGTAGGTGTTGGATCCGCACTGGGTCCAGCTTCCGCCGTTACAATCCGCGCTCTTCGTGCTGCCGGTCGCGCAAATGCCTCGCTGGTAGGTGGGTCCATAGCTCCAACGCTGCGACGGCGCGTATTGACGATTGTGAGCCAGTCGCATGTTACGCATCGCGACCTCGGGAGCGACGCCTTTTGCCAGCTCAAAGGGATAATCGGGCGCTTCCAGGCGCCCATCGCATGCGCCTTCCCATTCGTGCGCATCGCACAGCCGCTTGCCCTCGGCCTCACATAGCTCGGCGGCTTCCTTGGCCCTCACCCACACCACCGGGTATTCACAGGGAATATCCGGGAACTCAAATTGATCAATGCAGGCCTTGCTGCTCCCGGGACTCTCGTGTGACGGATCGTAGAGCGGTGCCATGAATTTCGCGCCGCAGATGCGCTCGAGAGTTGGGTTGCCATACGTGGCACCGCTTTCCTGCACTCGCGTGCGACACTGTTCCGGCGTCATCGGATGACGCGTGATCGCGGGATTGCCTTGGCCGATGACTCGAGACCCAGCGAAGATAGAGCGGATCTTGCCCATCTGCGCGTCAGTCAGTCCATGCACTTGCTGGAGCTCAAGGAACAGCCTTTGATTCTGCTCGGCGAGCGTGTTCTGCCCGTGTGCGAGAGCGCTCCACTGCAGGCCGAGAAGCATGAGGGCCTCCAAGGTCCGTCGCGAGGTCATGGTGAGCCCCTCCGGGTCAGGTAAAAGAAGTCCCGATCATCCGGGAAGCTGAGAAAGCGGGGCGCGAGCTCGCCCTGCGACTGCCGATCGAGGACCGCCATCCCCTCGATAAGATGTTCGACCACGCGCTCTTCCCGGCGCATCACATAGAGCGCGAAATAGGTATGTTCCAGCGCATTCATGTCGAGCTGCATCGCGTAGCGACATCCATATGCCTGAAAGACGCGCGCCAGCGCCGAAGGAGTGGCGTCGGAAAAGTACCCGTATATCAGGAAGCGGTGCCCGTGAGCTTCCTGCAGACAGAGCCCTGCCCGGACGGTGCGCAAGTCCTCATTCGCCGATCCGGACCAATTCCCTTCGCCCCAGCGATTCACCCAGACGCCGGGGCTACTTTTTTGTTGGGACACGTCGTACTCGATGAGCGGCACGCCGTTCTGGCGAGCGTCGCGAATCCCCGAGACAAGCGCGCCATCATGCGACGCCCACGTTTGCAACTGCACCTCACCCGTTGGGGTTGTCCAAACCGTGGCTAGCCCCGGCTGGAGCGTGCTGAAAATGACACCCTCCTCGACAAACCCGTAGTGGCTACCGTGATTGCGCTCGGCGAAGGGTCCGTAACGAAACGCACCATGTTCGCGCTTAAAGCCTCCGGCAAACGTGGCCACGGTCCGCGAGGCCAGTGCGGGACTGACCATGCCCGTCCGCGCGAGCGGCGCGGCCGTATCGATGCCGTCTGGACCGCCTATGCGCGGATCTTGAGCTGAACCCGGCGGCCGCGACGACCATCCGAGTCTCGGATGCTCCGTCCCGAGTTCATAGCGCAGATCGAAGCGCTCCAGCTCGAAGGCGACGAGATACACGAGCGCCGCCGCCTCCACCGAACCCAAGTCACTGACGCCCTGATTGCGGTCATGCAAAATCGTCGGCGCGATTGCACCCGGTGTCATGACGCTCACGAACACGTCCGCCAGATCGCGGACGGCATACCATTCGCCCTCCACCATCGACTGGGTCTGCGCGTCGATATCGATGCCAAGATCTGGTGGCGTGACGGTAAGAGATGCTCGCGCGACATCGCGGACAGCCGCCGCGGGCGCCTCGTCTCGGGCTACCACTGAGTGGCTGTTGTTCTGCGGCGCTGCTTGTTCGAGAAATTTATCCCGATAGAGTTCTTTCTTGACCAGCGTGACAAACTTCTCTCCCCCCCAAACATGCTGGCGAAGGAAATCGGTCACCTTCTCAAGTTTAGTCGCTCGCCCCACGACCGGGTTTCGCAGATATAACCGTCCGTCACACAGCGGCGCATAGGGCAGCCCAGACTTGCGAGCCTCCTCCAATAGACCGGGCGTACTATGGACCCCGAACTTAAGTTGGCAGGGGTTCGATGGACCGCCGATTTCGAGGCGCAGTGACCCCTCAGGATTCGCTGACAAGGTGAGCGACTTCTGCGAATCGGAATTTTCCAGATGAAAGCTCTGGTGCTCACCACTCGCCGGCCAGTCAAGCGTGAGTAAGAACCAACTGTTGATGTGCGGATTCAAATTCGTGAGGCTCGCCGACCCTATATCGTCTGGCCCGCGTCGAATCTCCGCGCGCACCGCCGCTCGATCCGGCTGCAGGTCGACGATCGTGATGGGTGCATCCCCTGGGGATGCCGCGATGCCTGACAAACCGGGCGCCATTGCCACTGCGAGCGACCGCAACCGTCGCTTGAAACCCGCTGTTCGGCCGATGCCTAGACCGCGAGCCACGCGAAGATTCCCATCAAGGCCACTAAAATCCGGCTAAGAGGGTCGCGGATCGCGAACACGATCGGGTCATCCGTAAGCTTCCCACGGTTTGCCACGAGCCAGAGATGACTGATCCAGTATGCGAGCAGAACTCCGGTTAGACCGATAAAGAGCGGCCGGTCGTAGAGAATGCGCGCGGGGCGCTCGGTCGTCAGGTACATGGCGAGCACCCAGACCGCGAGGTATCCGCTCCCGACCCCAAACATTGCCACCAACGGCAGATCGATCCCCAGGTACCCCCGCGCCTGCGCGCAGGGGCCGTCGCGGTCGCGGTTTTGCGCCAACTCTGCGTATCGTTTTACCAGAGCAAGGCTGTAGAACAGGCAGACGCAAAAGGCGATGAGCCACGCTGAAGGACGGATCGCCACTGCCACCCCGCCGGCTGCCACGCGCGCCGCATACCCTGCGCCGAGCACGATCGCATCCAGGATCGCCACGTGCTTTAAACGCCAGGAATAGGCCAACATCAGCGCGAGATACGCCCCGAGCACGCCGCAAAAGGCTGCACCGAGCGTCGCGGCGGCTAGGACGGCACCCGTCCACGCCAGCACCATCAAGATCACGCCTGCGCCGCGCGAAAGAGTTCCCGCGGCTAATGGACGCTTGGATTTGCTGGAATGCGCGCGATCGGCTGCGAGATCCAACAGATCATTCAACACGTACTGCCCCGAAGCGCATAGACTGAAGGCCACGAAAGCCGCCGCGACGCGTGCCAGGGAGGGCACCTCCTGGAGCTGGTGTGCTGCCGCGAGTGGCACGATGACGAGGATGTTCTTAAGCCAATGATGCGGGCGCAGCTCAACGACCCACGGCGGTATATGAGATCTGCCCAGGCCTGAGGAACGTGCAAGTAGCTCCGACACCGGCGACATCCCCATCAAGAGAATGACCTTCGCAAGCGGAAAATAGCGAGGGCCACGCGGTCATGGACACTCGACTCGACAAGATTATTATAGGTCATTGCCGCAAGACGGTGCCGGTGCGGAGGCGCACCTCACCGGTAAGCTGGCGGTGTGTGCTTCCGGTGGTCCCGGGAATCTGTAAATTGATCAATGGGCTCTTCGAGCCCATCGCGGTCGGGTGCCCGTGCGGGACATCGGGGCGCGATTCGTTCGATCCATTTTAAGGAGTGTTCATGTCGGCACCTAGACTGCCATCTGCACGGGGATAGGGGAGAAAAGGCGATGAGCAGCGCAACAGGAGCGGCCCCTGCGGCCCACCCGGTACCGGATGCCGTGTCGCATCTGCTCGCGCGCTACGGCTGCGGCTCGGTCCAGTTCGCCGGCACCGAGAACTCGTTCTACGAGCGCCATCTTCTCTTCGACAGAGCGATCGACCCGCGTGCGGCGACGCCGCGCGACCAGTTCGAGGCCTTCGCACGTTCTGTACGGGATGTCCTCGCGCCACGCTGGGCGCTCACCACGGAGACTTACGCGCGCGAGAACCCGAAGCTGGTGTACTACCTTTCCATGGAGTTCCTGATCGGACGCTCGCTCACCAACAACGTGACCAATCTCTCGCTGCAGGCCGTCGTCCAGCACGCCCTCGCGCAGAAAGTCCTCGACTGGGCCGACTTGCTCGAGCAGGAGCCCGACCCAGGTCTCGGCAATGGCGGGCTCGGGCGTCTCGCGGCCTGCTTCCTGGACTCGATGGCCACCCTGCGACTGCCGGCGGTGGGCTATGGGCTGCGCTACGAATACGGCATGTTCAAGCAGTCGATTCAGGATGGATGGCAGCAGGAGCGACCGGACAACTGGCTGCGGCAGCCCGATCCTTGGGAGATCGCCCGTCTGGATGAGCGCGTGGAAGTCAGGTTCGGCTGCTCGTTCGCGCTACGCGGGAGCAACCTCGAGCTCATCCCGAATCGCCCGTCCACCCTGATCGGCATTCCTTTCGACCGGCCGATCGTCGGGTACGGAGGCACCACGGTCAATACGCTGCGGCTCTGGAGCGCCATCGCTCCCGACTACTTCGACTTCCAGCGATTCAGCGCTGGCGAATTCGTCGGCGCGCTGGCCGAGACCCTGGCAGCCGAGTCGTTGACACGCGTGCTATACCCCGACGATTCCACCACGCGCGGTCAGGGGCTGCGCTTCGTCCAGGAATACTTTCTGGTCGCCTGTTCGCTGGCCGATCTGACTCGGCGCTTCCGGCGCGGGAACGCGGACTGGCACAGGATGCCCGACAAGGTGGCGATCCAGCTCAACGACACTCACCCGGCGCTTGCGGTCCCGGAGCTCATGCGCATCCTCCTCGACGAAGGGCACCTCGGTTGGGACGAGGCATGGGGTCTCACTCAGCGTACGCTCGCGTACACCAACCACACCTTGCTCCCCGAGGCGCTCGAAAAGTGGCCGCTTGCATGGTTCGCGCTGCTGTTGCCGCGGCACCTGGAGATCATCTTCGAGATTAACCGACGATTTCTCGATGACGTGCGCGCACGGTTCCCCGGCGATACCGGACGTGTTGAGCGCGTGAGCCTGATCGAAGAGGGCGGGGCCAAACACGTCCGCATGGCGAACCTCGCAATCGTCGGCTCGCACAGCACCAACGGCGTTGCCGGGATACACACCGGCCTACTGCGAACGACGACCGTCAGGGATCTCGCCGAGATCTTTCCCGAGCGGTTCAACAACAAGACAAACGGTGTGACTCCGCGCAGATGGCTGCGGCTCGCGAACCCCGCGCTCGCCGACGCGATTTCACAGGCGATCGGCGACAACTGGATTGTCGACCACGGCCAACTGCGCGGCCTGCGTCCGCTGGCAGCCGATCGCGCGTTCCGCGGCGAGTTCCTGAAGGCGAAGCGCACGGCGAAGGCGCGGTTCGCCGGCTGGCTCAAGGCCACCGCCGGCGTGGTCGTCGATCCGGAGACGATGTTCGATTGCCAGGTCAAACGCATTCATGAGTACAAGCGCCAGCTCCTCAACGCCCTGCGCGTGGTGGTGCTCTACAACCGGCTGCGGGAGAATCCCACGATCGAGGTGGCACCGCGCACCTTCTTCTTCGGCGGCAAGGCCGCTCCCGCCTACCATCTGGCAAAGTTGATCATCAAGCTCATCAACAACCTTGCCGACACGATCGACGGTGATCCCGCGGTCGGCGGCAAGCTCAGAGTGGTGTTTCTGCCGGAGTACGACGTTACGCTCGCCGAGCGGCTGATTCCGGCCGCAGACGTTTCCAATCAGATCTCGACCGCAGGCTACGAGGCGAGCGGGACCAGCAACATGAAATTCATGATGAATGGCGCGCTGACGCTCGGTACGCGCGACGGCGCCACGATCGAGATGGCGCAGGAAGCGGGCGAGGAGAACTTCTTCCTGTTTGGGCTTACTGCGCAGCAAGTTGCCGACACCCGCGGCTGGTACAACCCGCATTGGCATTACGAGCATGAGCCCGAAACGCGCGCGGCGCTCGACCTGATCTTTTCCGACCATTTCAGCCGCCATGAGCCCGGCATTTTCGGCCCGCTGCGCGACGTGCTGCTCACGGGCGGCGACCACTACATGCACCTCGCAGACCTGCGCTCCTATCTCGAGGCCGACGGGAGATTGGTTGCTCTCTACCGCGACGCGGACGCGTGGGCACATAAGGCAATCCTGAACGTGGCCGCATCGGGCCGGTTCTCCAGCGACCGCACCGTCGCCGAATATGCGACCGAGATCTGGCACGCCCGGCCCTGCCCCGTCGCCTAGCAAGGCATTGCCATGGCACTTTCCCCGCTCGCCGGCAAGCCGGCACCGAAAGAGATGCTGATCGATCCGGAGCAGCTCATACGGGAATATTACGTCCGCAAGCCTGACCCAGCTGAGCCCGCGCAGCAGATCAGCTTCGGCACGAGCGGACACCGGGGCTCTCCGCTCACGGGGTCGTTCAACGAAGCGCACATCCTGGCGATCGCGCAGGCGATTTGCGACTACCGGCGCAGACATGGCATCAGCGGGCCGCTCTACATGGGCCGCGATACGCATGCGGTTTCCGGCCCGGCCCAGCGCACTGCGCTCGAAGTCCTCGCAGCGAACGGCGTCGAGACGGTTATTCAGGGCGGCAACGGCGTAACGCCAACACCGGCGATTTCGCGGGTTATCCTGGCGCATAACCGCGGCCGCACCGATCGCCTGGCTGACGGTATCGTCATCACCCCTTCGCATAACCCTCCCGAGGACGGCGGGTTCAAGTACAACCCGACTAACGGCGGACCGGCCGATAGCGAGGTGACGAATTGGATTCAGGAGCGCGCAAACGCGCTGCTGCGCGTGGGCAACGCGGACACAAAGCGCGTCCCATTCGTCGCGGCGATCGGCTCCGCGACAACCTATGAGGATGACTTCATTGCGCCGTACGTCGATGACCTGAGAAACGTGGTAGACATGGAGGCGATTCACGCCGCACGACTCAAACTCGGCGTCGACCCGCTCGGGGGCGCGGCAGTTCACTATTGGGAGCCGATCAACGCCGCTTACAAACTCGATATCGCCGTCGTGAATCCGCAGGTCGATCCCACTTTTTCGTTCATGACGGTGGATCATGACGGCAAGATCCGCATGGACTGCTCAAGTCCCTACGCCATGGCGCGGCTGGTGGGATTGAAGGACCAGTATCAGGTGGCATTCGCCAACGACACAGATGCCGACCGGCACGGCATCGTCACGCCCTCGGCAGGGTTGCTGAATCCCAATCACTATCTCGCGGTGGCGATTCGCTACCTCCTCAGGCATCGGTCAGGTTGGTCCGCCGCTGCGGCCGTGGGCAAGACGCTGGTCTCCAGCAGCCTGATCGACCGTGTCGTGGCGGGGCTTGGGCGGGCGCTGTGGGAAGTGCCGGTCGGGTTCAAGTGGTTTGTGCCCGGGTTGTCGGATGGATCGGTTTGTTTCGGGGGCGAGGAAAGCGCGGGGGCGAGTTTCCTCCGAATGGACGGGATGGTGTGGACCACGGACAAGGACGGGCTGATCATGAACCTGCTCGCGGCCGAGATCACCGCCCGCACAGGCAAGGATCCCGGCGAGCACTATCGCGACCTGACGGCCGAGTTCGGCACGCCCTTCTACTCCCGTATCGACGCGCCGGCGACGCCGGAGCAGAAGGCGCGTCTCGGGAAGCTTTCAGCTGATGCCGTACGAGCGTCGACTCTCGCAGGTGAGCCGATCGTGGCCAAAATCACCCGGGCACCGAGCAACGGCGCGCCCATCGGCGGCCTCAAGGTCAGCGCGCGGAGCGGATGGTTTGCTGCTCGCCCGTCCGGCACCGAGAACATCTACAAGATCTACGCCGAGAGCTTCAAGGACGAGCACCACTTGGAGGCCATCGTCACCGAAGCGCAGGAAATCGTACGCAAGTCACTCGAGGACCGATGAAAGGTCTGCAACGCCTACCAGCGACTCGAACGCTCGAATGGTGTCGCAGCGAACGAGTAGCACCTGCGAGCGAACCGGCTACCGAGTCTGCGCGCGGACAGCTTCTCGAGGGGACTAGCTGAATCGAGACGTTGTCAGTCGCGAGAAGCCTAACCGACCATCGGTTTCTCACGGCGTTCTTCCTCGCTCAGCGTGTACACAGCTTCCGGAACCGCCTCAAGTCTCTTGCGCGGAATCGGTTGACCGCTTATGTCGGACAAACCGTAAGTGCCTTCCTCGATTTTTTTCAAGGCACGATCAACGTGCTCAAGCCTCTGAACGTCACGAACGACTAAGTTGCCATCCCGCTCAAGCGTGTCGAGTAGTTGTGCATCGTCCTCTAACTCGACAGCCTCACGAGTGCTCTTCCCTCTTACATCCGCTTCATCAGATTCGGCTGCTTGAACCGCCGCGAGAAGATTCGCGCGCAAGCGAAGCAACTGCTGGCGCTGCCTTTCCACAAACGCTGCATCAAGTCCAACTTTGACGGTTCGCATATCTGGCTCCATCGCGGATTCCGTTCTGGTGCTGGCGCCATTATGCCTTGATTTACCGCCCCTGGCCGTGCTTCACGTTGCCGCCGGCATCGTGAGCGCCTCTTGCGGCGAAACCTTCAAAAACGATCTCTCGCGCATCAACGGTGACCCGAGCTGGACCGTGCCGATGCCCGGGCGCTATGTGATCGGCACAAACGGAGTGGTAGCGTACGCCGAGGTGAACCCGATTACACCCGCCGGCCCGACCCGGAGCGGCCGCTGGTGCTTTCAGCTATAAAAACCCGCTGCTGACTTGATCGGAGACAACGATGAAAACTCATGCGTTCGAAAGCTATCGCGAAAAATATGAGAACGTGCGGATGAAGCGAGAAGACGGCATCCTCGAGGTAGCTTTGCATACTCGAGGCGGCTCTCTTGTGTTCAACGGCTACGTGCACGAGGCGCTAGTTCACGCGTTCCGCGACATCGGCGACGATCCGGACAACCACGTCGTGATCCTCACTGGTACGGGAGACGAGTTCTGCGCCCGAATCTCGTCGGACGGGTTCGATTTCTTCACGCCGACGGGCTATGACAAGATCCTGCGCGAGGGTACGAAGATCCTCGAGAACATACTCGATATTGAAGTACCCATGATTGCGGTCATCAATGGACCGGTGAGCGTGCATTCCGAGTACGCGCTTCTTTGCGACATCGTCCTTGCCGCCGAGGGCGCGTACTTTCAGGATGCTCCGCATCCGGCATTTGGCATCGTGCCTGGCGACGGCTTGCACGTCGTGTGGCCTGAAGTCATCGGGGAGATTCGCGGCCGGTACTTTCTGCTGAGCGGCCAAAAACTCAGTGCGGCAGAAGCAAAGGGGTACGGCGCCGTTAACGAGGTCGTCCATCGCGAGGCCCTCCTTCCACGAGCCTGGGAATTGGCGCGATATCTCAAGAAGCAGAACCCGCTGACGCTGCGGTATACACGCATGGCGCTTTCAACTCGCTTCCGCCGTCGCCTCCAGGAGAGCTTGTCCTACGGACTCGCGCTCGAAGGCATCTCGGCAGCACATGTCGCGGCATTGAATGCGCAAAAGACCAAAGAGGGGTGAGTCTGCTTCCTGGTTGCTGGTTGTCTGCGGCAACGGGCCTGCTAAGTCACGCGGCTTAGCAGGCCAACCCCGCGACGGCTGTTAACTTCCTTGGATTTCCGACCGGTGTCTCGGGCGCCGACCTCGCCTTCCGGGCGGAGCTGCAGGCGATCAAATTCGGTGCGCGCGTGGCCGTCCCACGCCTCGAACGGTTCAGATCCCATTTCTGCCAGATGTTGGAGGCCCTGGCAACTCCACCGATTGGTTTGAGATCCCAGTTCGCACGAAGTTTGTCGCCCGATTGCCTGTGTCCAATAGCCATGGTCGATCCGTCCGGTAAAGGTCAGCGTTCATTCAGGAGGCAACGACATCGAGGATCGCCTGCGCAAAGGCTTGCGGGGCTTCCTGCGGCAGATTGTGTCCCACCCCACCATCAAGGGTTCGGTGTTCGTACTTGCCGGAGAATTTCTTGGCGTAAGCGCCGGCCTCCGGGTGTGGCGCGCCATTGGCATCACCCTCGAGCGTAATCGTGGGCACAGTGATGTTGGGACTTGCGGCAAGGCGCGCTTCCAGTTCGTCATATTTGGCCTCGCCTTCGGCCAAGCCAAGCCGCCATCGATAGTTGTGAATGACAATGCTTACATGATCGGGATTGTCCAAGGCGGCTGCACTCCGCACAAACGTAGCCTCGTCGAAGTTCCATTTCGGTGAGGCCAGCTGCCAGATGAGCTTCGAAAACTCGCGGCGGTATTTGTCGTAACCTTCCCTGCCGCGCTCGGTGGCGAAATAGTATTGGTACCACCATTGGAACTCCGCCTGCGGCGGCAACGGCACCTTGCCGGCCTTCTGGCTGCCGATCAGATAACCACTCACCGAGACGAGAGCCTTGCAGCGTTCCGGCCAGAGAGCCGCGATGATGTCCGCTGTGCGCGCCCCCCAATCGAAGCCACCCAGTATCGCCTTCTGGATTTTAAGCGCGCCCAACAAGTCGACGATGTCCTGAGCAAGCGCCGATTGCTGGCCGTTTCGCAGCGTCACGCTTGAAAGAAAGCGCGTGGTGCCATAGCCGCGCAAATATGGAACGACTACCCGGTAGCCCGCCGAGGCTAGCAAGGGCGCCACATCGACAAAGCTGTGGATGTCGTAGGGCCACCCGTGTAGAAGCACCACCGCGGGGCCGTTGCCCGGGCCCGCCTCTGCGTACCCTACATTCAGCGGGCCGGCGTCAATCTGCCTCAACAAGCCAAACGAGGTACGCGTCCCCGGCTTGATCGGCGGCGACGCAACCGTGGCTTTGGCAGACTGTGCGTTTGCAAAAGCGATCACGCCTAGCTGGGCCGAGGCAACAGTCACAGCGGCAGTGCCTACGAGGTGGCGGCGGTCGCGATTGACTTCGTCTGACACTGTGCACCTCGAACTGCTGGTGGCCGTTACCACACGCCTGGTCGCAGGCTAACGGGAGCCTCCGTCTGGCTGTCTTCTCGTTTCGCTCTCTTGGAGCGATATCCGCAGCATGGCTTTAGGTCGCCAGCTATTCGCTTGCCTTGGCGGCCTTTTCGATCAGCGCCGCAACTTCCTTGGGATGTGAGAGAAATATTGCATGGCTTCCGGGGAGCTCGATCGCTTGGGACTTGGCTCTGCCTGCCATGAATCGTTCAAGTTCGGGATTGATCATACGATCTTGCTTTGCGATCACTGCGTAGCTGGGTTTCTTCGACCATGCCGCGACCGTGGCTTTCGCCCCAAAGATCTCGACCGCAATTGGCACCTGGGAGATCGCCATGAAATGTGCAAGCGGCTTGGCGACGTCGGCAGCAAAGTCCTCGGGGAAGGCAGCCGGTTTCACTTGCACGAATCCTCCGCCAACAGGAACAACGCTATCGCTCGCAGGCGGAGTCTTGTTCTGCAGCTCGCCTGCACTTTCGCCGACCTCGGGTTGAAAGGCCGCCACATAAACCAGGCTGCGGACAGCCGGGTGAGCTCCAACCTCGCTGATGATCATTCCACCGTAGCTATGACCGACGAGTACGCATGGTCCGGTTCTGTCCAACACTAGACGCGTGGCCGCGAGGTCGGCCTCGAAGGATGTCTCGGGTTCCTGGACCACATGCACGGTGTAACCATCGCGCTGCAGTGTATCTGCGACAGGCTTCCAGCCGGAACCATCGGCGAACGCGCCATGGACAAGCACGATATCCTTGACAGCGCCATGAGCGACGGACATTGAGCCCATCGCGATAGCAAGAGCAAGGAGTAAGGTCTTCATGTGTCCCTCTCCAGTCTGAGGTCTTGTCCCGCCCTCGAACTGGCGGACCAGCGTCGGCATCACCAACCAGCACGCGTAGCAGGACTTCGGGTCAAGAGGACCCGGCTCACGACCAGGACCCACACGAGGCCGATGACGGGCGAGACGAACCGCGAATAGGCGCCGTCCGCTGCCCAGACTCCACCGCTCAGCCACGTGGTGCCGCCCAGCAAGACGAGCACGACGGCTGCGACCCCCGCGGCGAAGAGCGTGTTTGAGATCTGCCCGGCCCGCCAGAGCCCGAACGTCCCGGCCATGATCAGCATCGCGCGCGGGAACGAAGTCAATACGACGCAGGCCCACGCGAGGTCGTTCAGTCCCGATGTGAGCGTGCTATTTCCGGAGCCGGCGATCGAGTACGCGAGGGCTGCGCCCACCGTGATAAGCAGGAGGAACAGCCCTCCGAGCGCTGCGCTGGAGGCGGTCGCCGCCGCGCCCCAACCATCTTGCCCCGCATCCGCCAAGGTGGTCCTGAGAGCCGCCGCGAACCACAGGAGGTTGAGGACCGCCACGCCAGAGAACACCGCAGCAATCAGGATCCGCGTGCGATCGCCGTGGTAGAACGCGACGAGTGCGTCGGCCGACGCGCCGACCTGCGGCTGATAGCCGTAGATGACGTACGCGATGATGAAGAAGACAACGAAGTTGATGCCGCTCATGCGCCACAAGCGTTCCCAGAACACGCTGGTGGTGTACACGCTTGCGGATGAGGTCTTGGCTATCGTGGATGCGCTCATGAGGATCTCCTCTGGAACTAAGGGTGAACTCGGAAACCCGGCGGCCCTTGTCGCGGGCCACTGCGGAATGACGATGTGGGTGATGTGCTCATATGTTCGCGCCTCTCGCGGCGGCTGATTTGCGCGCACGGTGTCTCGAGTGGGTTATCTGCTGCAACTTCCTTCTTTCATCGCCTTTCTCGTCGTGCCAGTGTTCGATCCTTCAGCTGCGGCGTCGGTTGGTGAGAAGTGCTGCTTGTCCTTGTTCCGTGGGTTCTTCATGAAGCTCCATTCTTCGAGCTGCCACACGTAGTACATGGTCCAATGCTGGCGACGGGTCTCGACAGCCCCCTGACCAGCATCGCCACAGTGCGTCCGAGTGCTACCGCGTCGCCGATGGCCGTGTTTACGGTCTGTGCCTCATGGGCAAGGTTGCAAGTGATAAATGGTGCGATGCGATGCCCGTTGTTCTTAAAGGTGTCACCGTGCAACACTTTGCAAGCTACAGAAGATGTGAATAGCTAGCAACGGCCTGGAGGCCGGCGCTCCTAGTCGCCGTCGCTGCACCGCACAAACGCCTTGGGGCTTGGTGAGTCGGAAAGGCTCCAACTAACAACTCTGTCTAAACCCGCGGGCTACGCCTATTTCTAGTGCCCTTCGGGCTAGCGCGGGGATTTCCGGCGTAAGGTGGCTATGGGCACACCCGTACGTGTGCCGTATGCCCACGCCATACGCGGAGCAACCGTCGATGAAAACCATCAAGACCTATTCGACTACGGTCGAAGCCGATCTGGCGAGGCTCGCGCTGGAGGCCGCCGGAATACCCTCGACCGTCGTCGGAATAAGTGCGGGCATGGAAGGCGGAGTGGCAGGTGTGCAATTGCTGGTGCCGGATGATCGCGTGGAAGCGGCGCTGACGGTGCTCGGAGACGCGTGAGATCCGCCTACCCCAGTCTTTCCCAGATGTCGATGCTACCCAACCCAAAGCGGCGCATTGAAGTGATCGTGCAACCCCGCCGTCGTATCATGCGCGCTAGGATTGGGAAGGCCGGTTTTTTTAACTGGCACGGCACTTCCCTGCGGCGTGGCGCAACAAGAAGCCCGCAGACGGTGCCTGCGGGCTTCTATTGAGTCTGTTGGCGGATTGTTGAACGTCACGCCCCAAACGAATCGGTGGTTTTGTTCAAGTCAAACGTGAAGGCATCAGAACATCATCTGTTCCACTGCAGTGGTCTGAAGCCGGCGCGAACCTCTTCCGAAAAGAGTTTCGGCTGTTCCCAGGCCGCAAAGTGGCCGCCTTTGTCGACCTTGTTGTAGTACATCAGCTTGGGATACGCCCGCTCCGCCCAACTGCGCGGACACAGATCGATCTCGTCCGGAAAGGCGCTTACGGCAACCGGGATGGAAACGCCTTTGACACTGAAATACGGGAGTTTGCTTTCCCAGTAGAGGCGCGCTCCGGAAATCGCCGTGTTCGTCAACCAGGTGATCGTGATGTTGTCGAGGACATCGTCCCGGGTGAGGCCGGCAGCTTCTCCGGAAAAGACGCGTGAGATCAGCGCGTAGCTCCACGCATCGTGGTCCAGAAAATAGGCGGCCAGGCCGAC
>Ga0137409_10000786_pt1 | contig 34765 bp, 33 predicted proteins | sample CZODoug1_16funga_FD_122059 | JGI IMG/M metagenome (GOLD analysis project Ga0137409, IMG submission 122059) | Vadose zone soil fungal communities from Angelo Coast Range Reserve, California, USA - CZODoug1_16fungal (Hybrid Assembly) | ecosystem: Environmental > Terrestrial > Soil > Vadose zone... | reverse complement strand
AGATCCATTGATCCTCAGAATTATAGCGGCGGTCTATGACCGCCGGCGATCCATGCTCGCGACATTGTCGGCGGTCATAGACCGCCGCTACAGTTCGAGCTTTCCGGTGCTGTTGCCGAAGTTCTCCACGGGAATCCCTAATTTGTCCAGCAACGTGAGATGCAGATTAGAGAGCGGGGGATCTTTCGGATAGCGAACATGACGGCCACCTTTGAAATAGCTCGCTCCGCCAAACAACAGAAGCGGCAGATTGACGACGGAATGGCCATTGCCTTCACTGATGCCGCAACCGTAGTTGATTACCATATGATCCAGAAGGGAGCCGTCTCCATCGGGCGTCGATCGGAGCTTTTCCAGGTAATAGGCAAACATTCGGGCTTGCAGGGCCTCAATCCGGACGACCTTCTCTATTTTCTGGGGATCTCCGGCGTGATGTGTCAGCGGGTGGTGCGCGTCGGGAATTCCGATTTCCGGATAAGGTCGATCCGTCTTTTCGCGGCCCACCATGAAGGTAATCATCCGCGTGAGATCCGCCTGGAAGGCCACAACCTGCAAGTCATACATCAGTTTCGCATGTTCCTGGAACGTAGTGGGCACGCCGTAGGGCCGCGCCAACGACGGCAAATCCCGGGAGCCTTGTTGTTCGGCGATCTGGATGCGGCGCTCGATATCACGAATGGAATCGAGATACTCGGAGATCCTGGCACGATCGCTCGGACCGAGCTCCCGGATAAGGTCGCCCGTCGCCTCGCTCAATGAATCCAGGATGCTGTTGTTCCTCCGTTGAATGGCCCGCCGTTCCGCGGGATCCGTACTTCCGATGTCGCCGAAAAGGCGTTCGAATACCGTGCGCGGATTGTTTTCCATCGGTATCGGGGTCGTCGGACTTCGCCAGCACAGAGTATTGACGTAGGCACAACTCCAACCTTTTTCACAGGCGCCTAAAATCCCCGCGGAATCCAAACCGATTTCGAGCGACGCCAGTTGCGTGTGCTTGCCGAATTCCTTTGCGACGATCTGATCCAGTGAAATTCCGTTGCGAATGTCGGCGCCGTCGGTCCATTTCGGATGAACCCCCGTCAGGTACGCGCCACAGGGGCGCTCGTGCACCCCGACTTCTTCACCCGGCGCGTGCCTGGCGACACTCAGGCTTAGACCCGTTACGACGAGCAGGCGATCCCGAAACGGGGCGAAAGGTTGCAGAAGAAGAGGCAACTCGAAGTCGGTGCCCTCCTTCTCCGGTGTCCACCTTTCCATGATTCTTCCGTTCGGAACGTAGACGATGGAAAAGCGCTTCACTGGTTTTTCGGGAGCGGCGAACGCCGGAATCATTCCATCCAGTAGTGGCAGGGCCAGCGTCACCCCGACGCCTCGAATAAATGTGCGGCGAGGGATTGCTTTTTTGAAAATCACTGTTCCGACCTCCTCATCTGAAACGGCATGCTCCTGGCGGTAGCCAGGATCAGCGACGACCAGCGGAATTCTTCCCGCGCAGCATCTCGAACTATAGTCCGAATCGCTGGATAATCGTAGTACTCGGTTCCCCTGCCCAGAGCGTAGACAAGCATTCTTTCCGCGAACACAGCCGCAAACTCTTCGGGCCGGCTCAGCAACACGTTTCGAATTCCGAGTGGGCCCTCGAACTGTGTGCCGTCAGGAAGTACACCCGACGAATCGACAGGGGTACCGGCGTCAGCCGACCGCCATCGGCCGACTGCATCAAAGTTTTCGAGCGCGAACCCCAAAGGATCAATTGTCGCATGGCAACTGGCGCAGCCCGGATTCTTGCGATGGTTTTCCATCAGCTGGCGCAGCGGCAACGGTTTGCCGTCGGTTCCACTCTCTTCCAAACTCGGAACATTGGGCGGTGGCGGCGGCGGTGGCGCACCCAGTAAGTTTTCCAGCAGCCACTTGCCCCGCAACACAACCGACGTCCGATTCGCATACGAAGTTACGGTCAGGAGACTGCCTTGACCCAGGAGTCCGCGGCGCGCATCAAATTCCGGGCGGAGCGTTACACGCCGGAAGTGGCTGCCGTAAATGTCCGGAATCCCATAATGATGGGCCAAACGTTCGTTGAGAAACGTATAGTTCGCGTCCAGTAATCTCAATACGCTCTGGTCCTCGCGGAGCGTGCTTTCGAGAAATAGCTCGGTTTCCTGCTGGAATGCCTGGCGCAAGTTCTCATCGAATTCGGGAAACAACTTTGGATCCGGTGTCTTCGAACCGAGATTGCGCAGGTAGAGCCACTGCGAAGCGAAATTGGTCACCAGGCTTCTGGAACGGGGGTGGCCGAGCATGCGACGAACCTGCTGCTCGAATATCGCGGGATCCTTCAGTTTTCCGCTTTCGGCCAAATCTAAAAGTTGATCATCCGGTATGCTGCTCCACAGGAAAAACGACAAACGCGAGGCCAGTTCCAGATCACTGATACGATATGCCGTACCCGGGGGCACACCTGCCGGGTCTCGTTCTATGCGGAACAGAAACTCGGGGCCGGCCAGTATTCTTTCAAGAGCAGCCTGAACTCCTGCTTCAAAGTCGCCTTCACTTCGGCCGGCTTCGTAAATGCGCAGCAACGTTCGCACATCTTTATCCGTCACGGGCCGGCGATACGCGCGGCGTGCCAGCGTCGAAAGAATCTTTCCGGCGCACGGCTCTTCGTCTGCAGTGCGAGTGGGGCGGCACACAAAAATCTTCTGCCGGGCGGGTGTGTCCGCCACGCCTGTGACGTCATAGGGCCCGGTAATGACGAGATTGTCGATGTAGGGGTTGCCGCCCTTATACTGAACCAGCTGGAACTGCGTGAGAGGCGGCTGGAATACACCTTCGGCTATGGCGTTCTTACTCAGGAAAGTCACTGCAACCAGCCGCTGGCCCGACTTCGCCCGGAAGCGCACTTCCAGGGGCTGCTCAGCGCCACCGTGCTCGTATGTCTCGCTTGCGCGATCTCCTATTTTGCCCGCCTGTGAAAAAGTCGGTCCTGGCTCACCCTTGAGTTCCGGCCCGCCGCCGACGGTCAGCAGCTTGATTCTTTCGCCGTCCAGCCGGAAGTCGAGTTGATGCGGTTCGGCGAGTCCGCGAATATAGTCCCTTGAATTCCTCTGCAGGAATACCCGGATCGTATATTCAGCATCTGCCGGAAAGTCATGGCGAATCGCGATTCCGCCACGAGATCCAAACGGCAGATCATCGCTCATGCGATCATCTTGAGTGAGGAACCTGGGGATTTCATAAGTCTCGGAAAATGGACCGATCTCAGGCTGCCCTACAGCCATGCGGCCGATCTTGCGTGCAGCGGACATGTACCTCTCCATCAATACCGGCGTTACGGAGAGGGCGTCCCCTATGTTGTCGAATCCATGGTTCACTTCATCGACGGGAAGCAGCGATTCACTGTCGATGTCGATCGCAAGCAAGTCGCGTATTGCATTGGCATACTCCGCGCGATTGAGGCGATGAACTGCCGTCCTGCCTGGATCAGGTTTGGCGGCGGCCGCGCGGTCGAGCTCAGTTTCCAGGCGAGTGATCAATAAGTTATAGCTGGGCGCGTCCGGCCTGGATCGGCCCGGAGGAGGCATCGCGCGCGTCCGAAGCTTGTGTACTACTTTTTCCCACACTGCCCGGTCTTCGCCCACTTTCTCGAGATCCATTTTGTCGAGCGCCAGCCCGGCCGTGGCAGCCTTCTGGTTGTGGCATGTGACGCAATATGTATCCAAAAATGCGCGGCTTGTTGATGCGGATTGGGGAATCGCAGCCGGTGGGTAGGCGGCTAACACCATTCCAGCACAGACGAGGATCCTTCGAAGCACGATATCTCCCTAAAAAAAATGGTGTTAACTAGAGCCAACATAGGTGCGTAACAGCGAAAGGGTCAAGAAAAAAATGGGCTGTAGCGGCGGTCTATGACCGCCGACATTCTCGAATTGTGACATCGCCGGCGGTCATAGACCGCCGCTACAGTTCTTGACACTGCGGAGTTCGGGTTCTACAGTTCCGCAACAATTGGTGGAGGACGGCATGAGACGCATTGTTCGAATGTTGTTGGCGGGACTGTTCTTTTCCGCCTTCGGCAGCGGCGCCATCTGGGCGCAATCAACAGCACAAATCAACGGCACTGTGAGGGATCAGAGCGGAGCGGTGATGCCTGGGGTGGACATTACCGTAATGCAAACCGCGACAGGGCTCATGCGGACTACGGTTACGAATGAAACCGGTTCCTACGTATTCGCGAACCTGCCGATTGGTCCGTATCGGCTCGAGGCGGCCCTGCCGGGATTCCGCACTTACGTGCAAACGGGAATCGTGCTGCAGGTCGGAAGCAATCCCGAGATCAACGCCGTATTGACAGTAGGCCAGGTTGCCGAAGCGGTCGAAGTCATAGCCGACGCGGCTCTGGTGGAGACGCGGAGCACCGGCGTCGGCCGAGTGATCGACAATCAGCGCGTTCTGGAACTGCCGCTGAACGGGCGCCAGGCAACGGAGTTGATCTTCCTTTCGGGCATGGCGACCCCGGGGACGGGAGCGACCAGTACAACCACGCGGAATTATCCGACGATCCAGGTGGCCATCGCCGGCGGTCTGGCGACCGGAGTGGCGTATAACCTGGACGGCGCGAACATCAACGATCCATATAACGGGTTGAATCTTCCAATACCGTTTCCGGACGCGTTGCAGGAATTCAAAGTCGAAACCAGCGGCCTGCCCGCGCAGTACGGAACCTACTCGTCGGCCGCCGTCAATGCCATAACGAAGTCCGGCACCAACGCGTTTCATGGCGGCCTCTTTGAATTCGTACGAAATCAGATTTTCAACGCCCGCAATACTTTTGCGGCCGCGCGCGATCCGCTGAAACGGAATCAGTTCGGCGGAACGATTGGCGGTCCCATCGTGCAGAACAAACTCTTCTTCTTCGGGGGTTATCAGCAAACGACCGTACGGGCAGCGCCTTCCGAATCCTTCGGGTATGTGCCGACACCCGAGATGATGGCCGGCGATTTTACGACCATCGCCTCGGCGGCGTGTCCGGGCGGGCCAAGAAACCTGCCGGCGCAGTTCGGATTTGTGAATAATCGCATCTCGCCGTCGCTGTTTTCGGCTCCGGCGGTGGCCGTGCAGAAACTGCTGCCGCCGGCATCGGATCCGTGCGGCAAGGTCTACTACGCAAAGATCAACAGGAATAACGAATATCTCGTTCCCGCGAGAATCGATTACCAGGTGAACGAGAAACACTCCCTGTTCGGCCGGTTCAACCTGTCGCGCCTGGACCAGGCAAGTCAGTTTGATGGAAAGAACATCCTTACGCTGGACGCGGGAGCGTCGCCGCTTCGAGTCTACGAGTTCGTGCTGGGCCACACATATCTCATTGGTCCAGGAACCGTTGCCAGTTTCCGTGGCAGCGTCAATCGATCGAATATCGTGAAGCAGCCGCCCGATTTTCAGGATCTGAACGAACTGGGCGTCAAGGCTTACCTGTATAAACCTGCCACCCTCCGGCTAAATGTGACCAACGGTTTCATCGTTGGTACAAATAACGGGACGTTCAGCCAGTACAACACCACGGCTTTTCACTTTGGCGAAGACATCAGCATGGTGCGTGGAAACCATCAGATTGGGTTCGGCGGAAGCTGGATTCATCAGCAACTGAACGCTCTTTCAATGGTATTCGCCACGGCCCCGGTAACGTTTAACGGAACCATTACCGGAATGGGACTGGCCGACTTTCTTTTAGGAAAGCCAAACTCGTTCCAACAGGGCTCTCCCGGCTTGTTCTACTATCGTCTGAATCATGCCGCGCTGTATCTGCAAGACTCATGGAAGGTGACGCCGCGGCTGACCGTGAATCCGGGTCTGCGATGGGAGCCGTATCTGCCGGTGTATGTCGAAGACATCGGTCTCAGTTATTTCGATCGCGCTGCATTCGATCAGGGAGTGAAGAGTACCGTTTTTCCCAACGCGCCGGCGGGATTGAGATTTCCCGGCGATGCCGGAATGCCGGGAGGGAGAAGGGTTGGTTTCCATCGGATGGGAGAAATGGCGCCAAGGTTGGGCATTGCCTGGGATCCAACCGGCAAAGGGACGACGTCGATTCGGGCGGCGTATGGAATTTTCTATAATCGGCCCAACCTGACCACCTACGGCGGGTACAGCAGCTCAGCGCCGAATGGCAACAGCGTCACGGTTCAGAACCCGTCGAGCTTCGCCGATCCATGGTCTGCTTTCCCCGGGGGCGATCCGTTTCCTGTGAACGTAACGAAGGATTACGTTTTTCCGCCGGCCGGCGCCTATTACGCGTTTACGCCGCATGCGAAGCCGACGTATCAGAATCAGTGGAACCTCTCTATTCAGCGCGAACTTTCAACGAACTGGCTGGCATCGGCGGCTTACGTCGGCACGAACATTGTTCACATGTGGACGGGCGGAGCTCTCAATCCGGCGGTGTACATTCCTGGAAGCTGCGTGCTCAATGGAGTGACCACCAACCCCTGCTCGACACTGGGAAATATTCAGCTGCGACGCGTGCTGAATCTGACCAACTCGCGGGAGGGGCAGTACTACGGCGCCATCAGCGGGCTCGATGACGGCGGTACCGGCAACTACCACGGCTTGTTGCTGTCGGTTCAGCGCAGGGCCGCGAAAGGACTGACCGTATCGGCGAATTACACCTGGTCCCACTGTATTGCCGATCCGGTGAAGACTTCCCAGACCGCTGCAGAGTACGTCATACCGGGCGATCGGTCGTCGTCCCGCGGCAACTGCGGGTCAGACCGGCGGCAAGCTTTCAATTCTTCCGCGGTGTATCAAACACCGGAATTCTCGAATGGAACGTTGAAGATGTTGTTCAGTAAATGGCAGATCTCGGGAATCGTGAAGCTGCTGTCCGGCCAATATTTCGATGTGACCGCCGGCACGGATCGGGCCTTGACGGGTACGGCCAACCAGCGCGGAAACCAACTTCTCGGTGATGTATTTTCTCCGAGCAAGAGCAGTTCTCAATGGCTCAATCCACTGGCTTTTGCGATACCGGCAAACGGCACTTACGGAACAATGGGCGCCATGAGCATTCCCGGCGTAGGAAGTACGCAGATCGACATGGGCCTGACCCGGACGTTCCAGATTCGGGAAAGTCATTCGCTCCAGTTCCGAATGGAGGCTTTCAACGTTCCGAACCTGGTGAACCTGAACAATCCGATCAACGCTCTCAACAATGTGAACTTCGGAAGGATCCTCCAGGCTGGGGATCCACGGATCATGCAGGCAGCGTTGAAATACATGTTTTAGAATCGGGCGCGGGCTAAAGCCCGCGACTACATTTGGATACCATCTTCGTCCCCAATGTTTTGCGTATCATGTTCGTTTCCAATGTAGTCGCGGGCTTTAGCCCGCGTTCATACTGACTGGGAGTCTCATGAAACAAGCAACTGTCCTCGACGTTCGGCAATTTGTCGATGAGCAGCCGTTCAGCCGCTTTCAAGTGCTCGTCGCAGTGGTCTGCGGAGCACTGGTGTTCATGGACGGATTTGACGCCCAGGCCATGGGCTTTGTGGCGACTTCGCTCACGGCACAGTTGAAAATCACGCGCGCGGCCCTGGGCCAGGTGATTTCGACGGGGTTGTTCGGCATGATGATCGGCGCCCTGGTGTGCGGTCCTCTCGCCGATCGCTTCGGGCGAAAGCCGGTGCTTGTGGCATGCAGCTTTTTGTTCGGCATAGGGTCGCTTCTCACCGCGACGGCGACTTCGCTCCAGACGCTGGTTTTCTTCCGGCTCTTCACCGGGCTGGGCCTCGGAGGCGCGATGCCCAATGCCATCGCACTGACGTCCGAATATGCCCCCAAGCGCTTTCGCGCCACCACCGTCATGACGATGTTCACGGGCTTCTCGATCGGGGCAGCCGTCGGAGGGCTTGTGGCGGCGGGGCTGATCTCGCGGTTCGGCTGGCAGTCGATCTTCGTTGTCGGTGGCATTCTGCCCTGCCTCATTGGATTCATCGCACTCGCGCTGCTGCCGGAGTCGATCCGCTTCCTCGTTTTGAAAGCTGGAAGCAAGGAACGGGTAAATCGGTATTTATCGAGGATCTCACCAGGGAGCGGGCCGTTCGACGAGTTGGTGGTTGGAGCCGATGAACATCGGTCCGGTGCATTTGTCGTGAAGCAACTCTTCACGGAACACCGCACGAAAATCACGCTGCTGTTGTGGCTCATGTTCTTCATGAACCTGCTGAACCTCTATTTCCTTAACAGCTGGCTGCCCACAGTGATCAACGACAATGGTATCCGGGTGGAGACGGCGATTATCATCACGACTTTGTTCCAGGTCGGTGGCGCAGCCGGGGCCTTGCTTCTAGGCAGGGTTGTGGATCGTCTTCTGTCTTTCACGGTACTCGCGTGGGCTTACCTTGGCGCTGCGGCCAGTGTATTTCTCATTGGGGAGGCGGGCGCCTCGATCATCCTGCTCGTATTGACGGTATCCCTGGCCGGATTCTGCGTGATTGGCGGCCAAACCAGTTCCAACGCCCTGGCTGCCGAATTCTATCCAACTGCGATTCGCTCGACCGGCGTAGGATGGGCCCTCGGCATCGGCCGAATCGGCTCGATCATCGGGCCCAGTTTAGGCGGGGCGCTGCTCTCCGGCGGCGGCCAGGCGAGGCAGGTTTTTTGGGCCGCTGCGGTGCCGGCCTTGATTGCGTGTGCCGCGGCATTTACGGCAGCTTTCATCCATAGAAAAGAACGTGGGAGCACCGGCTGAAAACCCGAATTGAGCAACTGTAGCGGCGGTCTATGACCGCCGGTGTTTCCCGGAATCAACGACGAAATACCGGCGGTCACAGACCGCCGCTACAGTCCGCCTCCCAGAATAAGAAGGACGATCATGAAAATTGATATCTTTAACCACTTCTTTCCGAAAGAATTTTTCGACAAGTACATCAACGCGGGAGCCGGCGGCAAAGACATGGGCAAACGCGTCCAGAATATCGCCACCATCATGGATCTCGACAAACGATTCAGGATACTTGACGAGTTTGGAGAGTATCTCCAGGTACTCACACTCCCTCTGCCGCCACTCGAGATTCTCGCCGGGCCCGACAAATCGCCGGAGCTGGCAAGAGTTGGGAACGACGGCCTGGCCGAGCTGGTAAAGAAACATCCCGACCGCTTTCCTGGTTTCGTTGCATCCTTGCCGATGAACAATCCGAAGGCGGCGGAAAAAGAGATGACGCGGGTGCTCGATGAGCTCGGGGCGCTGGGAATTCAGGTCTACACGAATGTTGCGGGCAAACCGCTCGATGCTCCCGAATTCGTACCCCTGTTTGAAGAAGCCGCACGACGAAACGTTCCCATCTGGATGCATCCGGCTCGCGGCGCGGATTTCACGGATTACCTGGCGGAAGAGAAATCGAAATACGAAATCTGGTGGACGTTCGGCTGGCCCTACGAGACAAGTGTCGCCATGTCGCGCATCGTGTTTTCCGGCGTCATGGACCGCCACCCCAACATCAAGATCATCACGCATCACATGGGCGGCATGATTCCGTACTTCGAAGGCCGCGTGGGCTACGGTTGGGATCAGCTGGGCACGCGGACCTCGGATGAGGATTACGTGTCGCTGCTGAAATCGATGAAGAAGCGGCCCGTTGAGTACTTCAAACATTTTTACGCGGACACGGCGCTGTTCGGAGCCGGCCCCGCGACGAAGTGTGGGCTCGATTTCTTCGGCGTGGATCAAGTCCTGTTCGCGTCCGACATGCCGTTTGAACCCGCGCCGGGTCTGTATGCTCGCGAGACGATCCGCTGCGTCGAGGACCTTGATCTCACAGCGGCCCAGAAAGAACAGATCTATCACGGAAATGCCGAAAGGCTTCTAAACCTGAAGTCGGTTAGCGCGAAATCGTAGCGGCCCGATTACGCGGATTACGCCAATTCCCTCGCCGGACTGGCGTAATTCGCAACCGGACTCTGCCGCTGAACGTTCTCCTCGTATTTCGCCAGTGCTTCTTCCAGGAGCGTCTTGAGCTGATCGAGCGGGCAGGGCTTTTCCACAAGCTTGAACAACAGGCCGCTGCGGAGACACTCCTTGATTTCATGAGGGTAGGCATTACCCGTCAGTATCAGACCTACCGTGCTGGGTGATAGTTCTTTTACCTTGGCGAGCAGAGCGAGTCCGTTCATGACGGGCATCCTCATGTCCGATAACACGACGGCATATGGTCCGTTTTCCGCGATCAACTGGAGTCCACGCAGCGGACCGATGGCCGTCTCCAGGTTGAAGCACCGGCCGAGCAACCGCTCGAAACAACTCAGGATCCATTCATCATCATCGACGATTAAGATTTTGTGATCGTTCACAGCTTTATTCCATCCTTAGACATAGCATTCATCCAGTGTTCCCAGCGGCCTTCGAGCCCCAGTTGGCGAAGGTAGCCGCGATCGACCGTTCGACTCCACCCTTGAGCTTCCATGAGTTTTTGCTCTTCCATCGCATCCGCCAGGTGTAATGCGGTTAGAGCGCCGAATTCTGAAGCCCCACTTTCGGAGGGGGAGTGGTGGAAGGCAACGGCATCGACGACGGCATCGGGCATCCCCCATAAACCCAGAACGTGAGCGCCTACCTCGGCGTGTGTGGTCCCGATGACGTCCCGTTCCGCCATCCAGACCGGTTCTCCCCGTGAGAGGGCACGCTCGACAACGGAGTCATAAAATGTCCCCAGGGCGCGGCTGAGGACTACTTGTCCGATGTCATGAAACAATCCGGCGGCGAACGCGTCATCGGCCATCACAGAATTTTCCGAGTGCGCGTACGCGATGGCTCGGGCGCCGACGCTGGCGCCGATACCCTGGCTCCAGACCATGGTGGCATCGAAGGACCGGAAGGCGGAGGTTCTCTGCGACGAACAGGCGCGATTGGTAATAAGGAGGTCACGCACCGCTTCGACGCCGAGCAGGTGTACGGCTCGCTCGGGACTGGAAATCGGAGAACTGCCGCCGAAGTAACCGGAATTGACAAAGTGCAGCACGGATGCGGCCATCCCCATGTCCATCGATACGAACTGGGCAATTTTTTCGAGGCTGCAGTTCTCCGACTCTAATTCTTTGACGACCTGCAGAAACAGCATGGGTGCGCTTGGAACTGCAGCCACCTTTGCCACGAGGCTCCGAAGCGATTCGTCGCGCAACCGCTCGTTGCGCCGCAACATCTGCTGGACACGCGCCTTGATCAATTCCGTATCGCATGGCTTGATGAGAATCATGTGCGTGGCCGAGGCGGCACGAAACAGCGTTTCCGGCGTTGCGTGTCCGGAAAGGACTACTCGGATAGTTTGCGGATAGTGTTCCAGAGCTTCAACGAGGACCTGCACGCCGTCGATTCCCGGCATCCTCATGTCGGTTACGAGAACGTCAATGGACGTGGAGTTCATTGCGTCCAACGCCTCCTTGCCGCAGGAGGCAAATTCCATCTGCCACTCGTCCTTCATTGAGCGCAGGCCGCGCCTTAATCCCTGAAGGACCTGGGCGTCGTCATCAACGAACAAAATGCGCTTCTTCATACTCATTTTTCCCAAATCCGATTCCGTCGATCGGAAGGCGGATATAGAATGTCGTTCCTTTGCCGGACTCGCTGTCGAACCAAATCTTGCCGTTGTGCTGGTGGACAATAACGGAGTAAGCAACCGCAAGGCCCTGGCCGGTGCCCTCACCGACGTCTTTGGTTGTGAAGAAGGGTTCGAAAACCTTCTCCCGATGTTCCCTGGGAATACCTCGTCCGCTGTCGCTAACGCGGATCTCGATTGAATCGGTTTGCGTGGAGGTTGCTACGCGAATCACACCGTTCTGCTCGCTGTCTGCAATGGCTTGAGCCGCATTGACGAGGAGGTTGAGGAGAACCTGCTGGATTTCTCCAGGGAAGCACGGCGTCCTTGGCAACTGGGGGTCGAGAGAAGTTTCGATATCCGCCACATATTTCCACTCATTGGTTGCAACGGTAATCGTCGTGAGGACTGCATGGTTGATGTCGGTATGCACTTTATTTTCGCTGGGTGGATGCGCGAAATCCCGCATGGCTCTGACGATCTTGCCGACCTTCTGAATTCCCTGAAGGGATTCATCGATTGCTTTCGGTACCTCGCGAATTAAGTAATCCAGATCCGCGTTGTCCGCCTGGCACTCGAGGAACGGCCGGAGTTCGGTCCAGGAATCCTGCAGAAAACGGACGTTGTCGCCAATATATTGGGTCGGTGTATTGATTTCGTGTGCGATGCCCGAAGCCATCTGGCCCAGTGCTTCCAGCTTTCGTGCCTGCTGTGCGCGGCCAAGGCGCATCAACGCGATTTCCAGGTCGTTCACTCGATCGGCCAGCTTTCGCTGAAGATCGGCTACGCGAAATCCGATCTGCAGCCTGGCGTACAGCTCCTGATGATTGAAAGGTTTTGGAATGTAATCATCCGCCCCTGCTCCCAGACCAACGATGAGATCTCCACGCTGACTCTTCGCCGTCAGCAGAATGATGTAGACGGGTGAGGACGTGGAATTTTGACGAATCCGGCGGCAGACTTCGGGGCCATCCATTTCCGGCATCATCCAGTCGAGGATCGCCAGTTCCGGCGCCGCGTCTTGTTCGAGAATGGACAAAGCCTCCCGGCCATCGCAGGCGACAACGGCGTCGTGCCCACATTTCCTGAGTGTGGCCTGAAGCATCAGCCTTGAAACGGGATCGTCTTCAGCGATCAATACGCGCACGATTTTTCCTCCATCAGTGTGTTCAACAGCGCGCACGCACCAACGTCCCATACACTGCTGGTGCTTTGCCGCATTAAGGTGAACCCCTATTAGGCATACCGCGTGCCAAAAGCCTGCAGGCGGGCAGTCGTTGAAAGGGATGGGTTTGGATGGAATGGCTGGCAGCCTTTCAGGCGTCGTCCGTGTCAGGACTGACAGAGTTCTGCCAACTCTGACAGTCCCCGGAGCAATCTGATAGGATGCGCTTATGAATCCTCTCAGGGTCCTGCTCATTGAGGACGACGAGCAGATCCGAACTCTCTTGGAGGACCGGCTGGCCGACGCTGGCTACGAGTGCAAGGCCGCCACGAGTGGCCGCGCAGGACTCGCTCTTCTGGAAACCGGCATATTTGATGCTGCTCTGCTCGATATCCACCTGGGGGACATGACGGGTATTGAAGTACTGGAAGCCATCAAGCGGCGCGACCCCGAAATCGACGCTGTCGTGATGACCGGCTTTCCCGAAGTGGACACCGCGGTTCAGGCGCTCCGCCTTGGAGCGTACGATTACCTCATCAAACCACTCGACTGGATTTCTTTGCAGCACTTGCTCAAACGCATTGTCGAACGCCGGTACCTGCAGGCCGAAGTGACGTCCCTCCGAACGCGGCTGGCGGAGACGCTGCCCGTTGGAGAACTCATCGGATCTTCGGGGCTTGTAAAGCAGGTGAAGGATACGATTGCGAAGGTTGCTCTCACAGATACCGTAGTCCTGATCGAAGGTGAAAGCGGCACGGGCAAAGAATTGATTGCGGGAGCAATCCATCGCCTGTCCGCACGCGCCAAGGGTCCCTTTGTGCCCGTCAATTGTTCGGCCATCCCTTCGGACCTTATGGAAAGCGAGCTCTTCGGCCACCAGAAAGGCGCGTTTTCAGGCGCCACTGCGGACCATCGCGGGTTGTTCCGTTCTGCGGACGGCGGGACTCTGTTTCTCGATGAAGTGGGCGAGCTTCCAATACAGTTGCAGCCCAAACTGCTCCGCGTTCTGCAGGAAAAAGAGGTTCGGCCGGTGGGCGGTTCTCAGGTTCATCATCTGGATGTGCGAATCGTGGCCGCTACCAATCAGAACGTCGAAGCCGCGGTGCAGTCCGGCAAGTTCCGGCAGGATCTGTTTTTCCGGCTGAATGTTGTCCGGATCGAACCTCCTCCTCTGCGCCGGATGAAGGAGGATATCCACGCTCTTGCCATGCACTTCGTGCGGAAGCTCAATCGGAAATTCAGCCGGCAAGTGAGCAGCATTACTCCGGACGCCATGGCCGCACTGATGGCGTATGATTTTCCCGGCAACGTTCGAGAACTCGAAAATATCATCGAGAGAGCTTACGCGCTGGGTGCGAACGGCGAAATCACTGCGGCGGATCTGCCCTCGCTGGTAGCCCGGTCGAACACGCCGGCGGCCACCGCAGCAGCGTCTCCGCCGCAGAACCTCGAAGATCTCGAACGGGACCTCATCGCCGCAACCTTAAAAGCGAACGGAAATGACAAACTAAAAGCCGCCCAGGCGCTCGGGCTCTCCGAACGCACGCTCTATCGGCGGCTGAAGAAGTTGGGCCTGTGAACGCGGGCTAAAGCCCGCGACTACATTCGGGCCGAACGTTGATTCCAAATGTAGTCGCGGGCTTTAGCCCGCGTTCATCGACTGTCAGTTTTGACAATTCCGCATGTCAAATATGGCAGCGGTCCATAGTCCTGTCGACTCCACCGCCCTCTTCTTTTCAATAACTTCCAGCGTCTTCTCTATTTGGCGAAGGGATTGCACTCCCTACGGCGTGACAAAGCTAATTCGAGTACTTCTGATTGAAGACAATCCCATCGACGTTCGACTGATGAGGGCGGACTTTCTAAAGTTCGGGTCCGGCGAATTCGACCTCACAGCAGTTGAGCATCTCAGCGAAGCGATCCGCTTTCTTAACGAAAATTCCATCGACGTCATTCTTCTCGACTTGTTCCTGCAGGACGCCGCCGGTCTGGAGACCCTTTCCCGCGTGCGCGAAGCCGCACCGGAAGTACCTGTTGTCGTTCTGACAGGTCTCAACGACGAAGCACAGGCCCTCCAGGCGCTCAAGAATGGGGCGCAGGACTATCTCATCAAAGGCAGCGTCAATAGCCGCGTGCTCTTTCGAGTAATCCGTTACGCCATCGAGCGGAAACAAGGAGAGGTCGAACGAAGACTTCTCGAACAACAGCTGATGCAGGGCCAGAAACTCGCGGCCATTGGAACTCTCGCTGGCGGGGTCGCTCATAACTTCAATAATGCGCTCATGGTGGTCTTGGGCCACAGCAATCTGCTCCTCCAGCAGATGAACCAGGATGATCGCAGCAAGGTTCACGTTGAAGGGATCAAGAAGGCCTCGGAACGCGCGGCGCTATTGACACGCCAATTGTTACTGTTCAGCCGCAGGCAGGCAGGGGAGCCTACAGTCTTCAGCCTGAACAAGCTCGTGCTCGACATGCAGATGCTGCTTGAATCGACGCGCGGCGAGGAAGTTGAGTTCGCGCTGGAACTCGCTCCGGACCTGGGCTTGATCAAGGGTGATCCGAGCCAGATCGGACAGGTGGTAATGAACCTCGTCATGAATGCTGCCGGCGCAATGAAAGATAGCGGAAAGCTCACCATCGAGACGGCCAATGGCGCAAATCGTGAAATCCTTCTGAGGGTCAGCGATACAGGGTGTGGCATGTCTCCGGAAGTCTGCGCTCACATATTCGATCCATTCTTCACGACGAAAGGCCTGGCGGTAGCTTCAGGACTGGGCCTGTCGACTGTATACGGAATCGTGCAGCAGCACGGCGGCACTATTGAGGTTTCCAGCAAGCCCGGCTCGGGAAGCACATTCCTGGTCACTCTCCCCGCTTTCGGCTCCACGAACCCGGACTCTCCCACCGATTCCAATTCCACTATTCTCGTTGTGGCGGACGAGGAGAACAGCCTGGGGTCCCATCTCGATACATTCGCTGAAACCGAACGATGCGAGGTTTTGAAGGCCGATAATTGGCGTGAGGCTATAGAAGTGGCCGGCGCTCACGCGCGTCCGATCGATTTGTTGATTGCGGATGCAGTGACACCGGGCCTGATCAGACAGCACCTTGTAAGACACCTGGCTGACGAATACCCCGAAATGGCGATCATTTATATTTCGGGATCTGCCGCCCGGAGAATGGCGGCAAATGGCGCCCTCCCTCAAGGGACGCATTTGCCCCAAGGAAAGGTGACGCGAGAAGGACTGTTGAGACACGTCGAAGGCGTGCTGAAGAAGTGCGAACAATCCAAACGCGAAGACAGGATTGCTTGCGTCGGCTGAACAGGAGACCGTTTTCATGAATAACGTAATAATCAACATGCAGGCTCTCGAAGACCGCGTCGGTGGCGACACGGAACTGCTTGCAGAGATCATACAGATCTTCTTCGACCGCTCTCCGGATGTGATGGCAAGTATGAGGCGGGCGATCGGTTCACAAGACGCCAAAAGTCTGGAAACCACGGCGCATAGCCTGAGAGGATACCTCGTCAACTTTCACGCGGAACGGGCATCCGACACCGCCCTGGAGCTGGAGATCAAAGGCCGCCAGAACGACTGGTTGTCCACCGAAGAGACTTTTTCCAGCCTCGAGCGAGACATGGAGTTGTTGCAGCCCAGACTGACCGCCATTCTTTATAGAATCGAATCATCTTCGTTATTGCGTATGTAGTTCGCGTGCTAAGCGCTCTGCTGGAGGACGTTGTGCAGCGTTCTGAGGAGGTCGGCCGGTGAGAAAGGTTTCTCCAACACGGCATGAACGGGGCCGCCGATGGTTTGCCCGAAACTATCGCCGGTGATCAGGCCACTAACCGAAACCACAAGAACGTCGGGATTGATTCGTTCGAGCTTCCGAATCAGTTCAGCGCCGTTCATTCTAGGCATATCCAAATCAGTCAGGACCAACTTGATCTCGTCCCGCAGTTTCGAGTACACGGCTACTCCCTCAATCCCGTCGGCCGCAACGGCGACACGATAGCCATAATTGTTGAGAATCGTGCGAACCAGATCGCGGACTGCGGCCTCGTCATCGACAACAAGAATGAGTTCACCATTCCCGAGCGGGAAATCACTGGGTCCGGGTGTGACGGGTACTTCCTCGGACCCGCGATGAAGAGCAGGCAGATGGATTGTGAAAGTTGTTCCTTGTTCCAGGACGCTGTTGACGTCGATGAAGCCGCCGTGGTTCCTGACGATGGAACTGACGGTTGAGAGGCCGAGTCCCGTTCCGGTTTGTTTCGTACTAAAGAAAGGATCGAAGATTTTCGGAAGGTTTTCGGGCGGAATACCTCGTCCCGTGTCGCTGACCTCGACGACGACATACGGACCACTTTTCTCATCCATTTCGTTGCGGACTGAAATCGTAATCCTGCCGCCATCGGGCATTGCGTCGCGCGCGTTGACGCAGAGGTTCATCAGCACCTGCTCGATTTGAGTCTTGTCGGCAGATACGCGCCACAAATCCCGGGCCATATCGGTGACGATCTCGATGGATTTCGGAAAGGTGTGCCGGATCATTTTATCCGCTGCTTCGAAAACGGGTATAAGGCTCAGGGGTGTCCGGCGTCCTTCGACACCGCGGGCGAACATCAGGATTTGTCTCAGCAGGTTTGCGCCCCGTTTTGCGCAGGTGTCCACCATCACCAGGTATCGCATGCTGTCCGGGTCTGTATGCTTTTCCTTCAGTATTTCGACACCCATCACGATAGGCGAAAGTACGTTATTCAAATCGTGAGCAATACCTCCTGCCAGGCTGCCCAGGCTTTCCATCCGTTGTGAGCGCAGGAACTGGGCCTCCAGCTCCCGATGTTTTGTAACGTCGCGCCAGGTGCCGTGAAATATCTTTACGTTTCCTTCCTCGTTGGAAGCCACAGTCGTTGTCTCCAGAGCTATGAGCCTGGCGCCGTCTCGCCGTTTCAATTCGACTTCGAGATCCTCAACGTATCCCTCGGCTTCAAGGAGGCTGCAGACTTCCTTCCAACGTCGGGCGCTCCGATAGATGTCGCGGCCGATATTCGCGCGAAGAATCTCTTCCTTCGATGAATACCCAAACATTTTCAGGCCGGCCGGATTGATGTCGATCAGGTTACCGTCGGACGAAGCGATGAACAGCGTATCGCGGGATTCCTCAAACAAGTGGCGATACTTTTCCTCGGATTTCTTCAGTGCCTCCTCCGCCTCGCGACGGGCCTTGCGTTCTCCGGCTTCCTGGAGAGCGCGCTGTACCGCCGGAGCAAACCTCGAGAACTTGTGTTTCAACACGTAATCCGTGGCTCCGGCCAACAAACTGTCAATCGCTTCCTCCCCGATCGTTCCTGAGAGAAGGATGAACGGGACGTTGGGCCGGAGGCCCCTTGCCATCGCCAATGCCCTCTTTCCATCAAACGAAGGCAGCGAGTAGTCGCTGATGATCAGGTCGATGTCCTCGTTCAAAGCCTCGCGGAAGGCGGTCTCTGTCTCAACACGAACGACGCGAGGGTTGGCCAGCAAAGTCTTTAAGGCGGCCTGGATTAACTCGGCATCCCACGGGTTGTCTTCAAGAAGAAGTATGTGTGCAGGATTCGTCATTGTTTCGTATTTCATCGATGACTCTTCAAGACAGGGATCCCCCAGTACAAGAAGACGCCAAAACTTCATGAAAACGCCCTCAGGGAACCAAACATTGTTTACGTCAGAAAAGCCGGTATGGACTTGCCGGGGTGCACTTATTGTTTGAGGCGGGAATCCTGTCAAACAGTCTGGAGATGAGCGGCCGCAGCGCCGCTATGAACCCGTTCTCTCTCTCTCGGGATCGGGAGCCAGTTGAAACTCGTAGAAGGTGTCTTCGACCTGGTCTGAAATCAGCAAATGGTACCGGGTTAAATGCGACAATCCGTTACCGTTCGGAATCACTTCCACCACGACGGGGTTAACTCCGGAGTAATACTCCGCGATCCCGCCGATAATTCTGACAGGAGTTCCAATAGAGAAGCGCGGCATCTTGTACCTTCCTTGATTATCTCGTGGGGAAAAAAACCTCGGTAACGCTAGCAGACATTGAGATGAGCTGGGAAGAACGCAATTACAGTGGCTTATCCGTGGCATCGGATTGCCACCACTGTAGCGGCGCTCTATGAGCGCCGGCGATCTTCGGGCCTGCAACGTCGTCGGCGGTCACAGACCGCCGCTACAAAGGATCATTCCGGCAGCGACGGTGTCATTCGTTTCGTCAAGGAGGATGAAGCCGCCGGTCTGGCGGTTCGCATCGTAGGGATCGCAAACAATCGGCTGCAGGGTTTTGATCCGTACCTGGCCGATATCGTTCGTTTGCAGTTCGGTGACAGGCGATTCCCGGTCGAGCGTGTTGACGTCCAGGCGGTAATCGATTTCGTTGATGATGCAGCGAACCGACCTTGTGGTGTGGCGAAGCACGTACCGATGGTTCAGGCGTAGCTTCCGCTCGTTCATCCAGCAAAGCGTCGCTTTGAATTCCGTGCGCGCTGCCGGAAGGCTTGTTTCCGACGAGATGAGGTCGCCGCGTGAGATATCCAGATCGTCGGCCAGTAACAGCGTGACGGATTGCCGGCTGAACGCTTCATCCAGCCTCCCGTCCTGGCTCACGATTCCGGTCACTGTCGTTCGCGCGCCCGAGGGCAGAACGACAACAGCGTCGCCCACGCGAACCGATCCGGACGCCACACGCCCCATATATCCGCGGAAGTCCGCGAATTCCTGTCCGGGCGGGCGGCTCACGAGCTGAACGGGAAACCGAAATGGCCTTTCCGACTGATGATCATCCACCTCGATCGACTCGAGCAGTTCCAGAAGTTTTGGCCCGTTGTACCACGACATTCGAGGGCTGGGTTCGGTGACGAGATCTCCTTCCAGAGCCGAGATGGGAATACAGTACACGTCGGCCCCGCCGAGACGCTCGATGAAGTCGATAAAATCCATCCGAATGGCGTCGTAGGCTTCCCGCTTGAATTCCACGAGGTCCATTTTGTTGATCGCGACGATGAAATGCCGGATTCCGAGCAGGTATGCAATGAAGGCATGACGCCGAGATTGCGTCACCATCCCGTTGCGGGCATCGACGAGAATGACCGCGAGATCACTGGTGCTTGCGCTCGTTACGAGGTTCCGCGTGTACTGCTCGTGACCGGGTGCGTCGGCGATAATGAATTTTCGTTTGGGAGTTGCGAAATAGCGGTAGGCGACATCGATGGTGATGCCTTGCTCGCGCTCGGCCTTCAAACCGTCGGTGAGAAGCGAAAAATCGATCCCTTTGCCGCCGCGCCGTTCGTTTTCGCGGCGGGCTCCTTCGATCTGATCTTCAAATGCACCCTCTGTTTCAACCAGCAGCCTGCCGATCAGAGTGGATTTTCCGTCATCGACATTACCGGCCGTCGTAAAGCGCAAAACATTAATGCTCAAAAGTACCCTTCCCGCTTCTTGTCCTCCATGGTGTTCGAGCCATGGTCGATGATACGTGTGGACCGTTCGCTGATTTTCGCCGCGCCGGCTTCCGCAACGATATCTTCAAGACTTGCCGCGCAGGACGGCACCGCGCCCGTGCAGGGGACACAGCCCAGAGTCCGGAAGCGCACGGACATCATTTGAGGTTTCTCGCCATCCTTGAGATGCAGCGCGTTGTCCGCCGGAATCAACGTGCCGCCGCGCTCCACCACCGGCCTTTCCTTCGCGAAGTACAAAGGAACAACGGGGATCTTTTCCTGAAGGATGTACTGCCAGATGTCGCGCTCGGTCCAGTTGGACAGAGGAAAGATGCGCATCGATTCGCCTTCATGGATGGCTCCGCTGTAGAGATTCCACAGCTCCGGACGCTGCCTGCGCGGATCCCATTGCCCGAAAGCATCTCTGAGCGAGAAGACGCGTTCCTTGGCTCTCGATCGTTCTTCCTCGCGACGCGCACCGCCCATCGCTGCGTCGAACTGATATTTTTCGAGCGCGTGGAGAAGAGCGGCCGTCTTCAACTGCCCGCAGCATCGCGCCACACCAAGCTTGAGGGGATGCGCCCCCGCCGCAATCGCGTCTTCGTTTCGGTGGACGATCAGCCGCGCTCCGATCGACTTTGCAAATTCGTCGCGGAATTTGATCATCTCGGGGAATTTATAGCCCGTGTCGACGTGGAGAAGAGGAAAAGGCAGCGGCCCAGGGTAAAAAGCCTTGCGCGCCAGGTGAACCAGCACGCTGGAGTCTTTGCCGATCGAATACAGCAGGACCGGGTTCCGGAACTGCGCGACCACTTCGCGAAAAATATAAATGGACTCGCTCTCCAACTCGCGAAGATGCGTCCATTCCTTGTTCATACTTCGACTTTCTTGTGCAAATGCAGCCCGCATTCTTTCTGGCTCTCCTGTTCCCACCACCAGCGTCCCGAGCGGCCGTCTTCACCGGCAGCGACGGCCCTGGTGCACGGCGCGCAACCGATGCTCGGGTAACCGCGATCGTGCAGGGCGTTGTAAGGAACCCCGTGTGTATTGATGTAGGACCATACTTCTTCGCCCGTCCATTCCAGCAACGGGTTCAGCTTGATCAGACCGTGCGTTTCATCCCATGCCTCGATTTCCAGATCCTGGCGGGCCGCAGACTGCTCGCGCCTCAGACCGGTGACCCAGCTCTTCTTTTCTGCCAGTGCCCGCGCCAGAGGTTCGACTTTTCGAATGTGGCAGCACTGCAGCCGCTGAGCCACACTACGATAGAACGCGTTCGGTCCATTCTGCTCGACCCAGGCCTGAACGGACGGGGATTCGGGGAAATACGTGCGGATGGATACCGGATATTTATCCCGCACGGTATCCAGCAGCGCGTGTGTTTCCTCGGGCAGACGCCCCGTGTCCAGCGTGAACACTTCAATCTTCGGAACGTGCGTTGCGATCACGTCCAGGAGCACCATGTCCTCGGCGCCGAAGCTGCAGGCAAAGGTGGAGGGAGAATGACTGGCTTCCAGTTGCTGCAGCCGGGAAATCAACTCGCTCGTCTTGGCCGTAAGATTCATTTGAAACTCTTGACTCGCCTAACTCCCTACAACGCAGGCGATGCCCATCACGAGCAGAACGCAGGCAAGAATGCGGCGCATGAGAACTTCCGGCAGCCTCGCGCTGAGGGTGCTGCCGAAATAGATTCCTGGAATCGATCCGGCCAACAGGCCAAGCAGCAGACGATAATCGATGTTGCCGAGCTGCAGGTGTCCGAGCCCGGCCACTGTCACGAGAGGTATGGCGTGTGCCAGATCGGTACCGACGATCGCTGCCGGCTTCAACGCCGGATAAAGCAGCATGAGTGCGGCTACGCCGATGGCTCCTGCCCCAACCGAAGTCAGCGTGACCAGAACTCCCAAAACGACGCCGACGAGTACTGCCACCCGAGCAGAACCGGCTTCGCCCAGGGCGTACCGTCCCTGGCTGGCAGCCAGGATCCGTTTTCGTAACAGGACCGCTGCCGCCGTGGCCACCAACGAGACACCCAGCACCGGAAGAACAATGCCATCCAACGGCTTTCCACCGGCTTTGAGGTATCCCATCGCAATGATTGTCGCTATCGAGGCCGGAAGACTACCGGCCGCCAGGGTTCCCACGATCCGCCAATTCACATTCCCCCGAGCGCTGTGAGCAGTGACGCCCACGATCTTTGTCAAAGAAGCGAACAACAAGTCCGTGCCTACCGCGAGCTCCACCGGGACCTTGAACACGAAGACCAGAATCGGCGTCATCAGCGAACCACCACCGACACCCGTAAGACCTACCACGAGACCTACGACCAGACCCACTATCGGATATAGAGATTGCAAGCTCACTGGTGCTCCTTCTGGACAGCACACCGTTGATTCCACGGGCGTTAACTAAATCCGATTAATTTATAGACTAACTTGATGAGTTAAATCAAGTATAAAACTTTGTAGCCGGAATATTTCGGGAAAGCTAATTCGGGGACAGACGTATAAATCACCTAATTAGCAGAAAAAGAAAGTTTGAACAGCTAATTAGGTGATTTATACGTCTGTCCCCGAATTAGCTTCAGCCCCGGCGTGGGCCAGGAAGCATTTTCGAATTCCAGGTTTGATATTCGGAGCGGATCTTCTCAAAAACTTCGGGCTGCCTGCCCTTTAACTCATTCTTTTCACCGGGATCTACTGACAGGTCGAAAAGATGTTCGTTTCGGCCCTCCCGCAAGTACTTCCATTTACCCATCCGGGCGGCGTCCTGAATGACGATTCTCCAGAAGAGCGTTCGGTCGTAGGTCGGCTTGTTTCCGGTGAGGACCGGCATGAGATCCTGACCATCGAGGGGGTAATCGGGATCGGGTTTGCTTCCGGTAACGGCCAGGATCGTCGCAGTCCAGTCCAGGGTCGTGGCTGCCTGATTCGTTGCTTTTCCGGCGGGAACCACGCCGGGCCAGCGCACGATGGCCGGCACTCGAATCCCGCCTTCCCAGAGGTTGAACTTCTGAAACGAGAACGGCCAGTTGAAGGAATAGCGCTCGCCGCCATTGTCACTGGTGAAAATCACCAGAGTGTTTCGATCCAGTTTGGCCGTGGAAAGCGCCTTGAGCACGCGGCCGATGCCGGCGTCCATGCTCTTCATCATCTCCGCATAGGTGCCAAGCGACCCTCCATCCGTCATCGGCCGATGATTATGGTCGATCGACTTGTCGTTCGGCCCTTCCCAGGGCCAATGCGGAGCGTTGTAGTGCAGGCTCAGATAAAACGGGCGAGTCCTTTTTCGACTGATGAAGCGAACGGCACGCTCCGTAAAGAGATCCGTTAGGTAGCCTTCTTCACGCGATGGCTCCAGGTTTTCAAACAAGTCGAACCGGCCGGCGTTGTTGTTGTGCGTGAAGTAGTCGGCGGAGCTTCCATTGATTCCGAAGAACTCGTCGAAACCATGCCGATTTGGCCCGAATTCCCTCAGGTTGCCGAGGTGCCACTTACCGATCAATGCGGTTTCGTAACCATTCCCTTTAAGCGACGTCGCAATGGTCGGATGCTCGGGCGGAATTCCAACCTGCATGTTCGCGTCCGATAATGGTTCCTCCAATCCAATCGGCAGCCGCTGCGGATAGCGTCCTGTGATGAATGCGGTTCGCGTTGGTGTGCACACCGGCGCGGCAGCGTAAGCATCCGTAAATTTCAAACCCTGCTTTGCCAGATTGTCGAGCACCGGGGTCTTGTAGTCCGGACGGCCATAGCCGCTGAGGTCGCCGTACCCAAGATCGTCTGCAAGGATGAAAAGAACGTTGGGTTTCTGCTCCTGAGCTACCCCTTTGCCGGATAGCGCCGCTCCGGCCAGAGCCGCACCAATGAATTCCCGCCGGGTGACCCTTTTTTGCGATTTCGCCATAGTGGCCGGATTCTAGCACTAATGTTCATTTGCCGGACTGCCGATACCGGGTACAGGCAGGAGGAGTGATGTCGAAATTCAAAGAGGGACCTCTCGTCTTGATGCTTCGTGACGGTGAGGTCGAACAATTCAATGCTTCGACGCGCAAGACCGAAACCCTGGACTTGTCCAACGCGAATCTTCGAGGCGCGGACTTGCGCCACGTGGACTTGCACAAGGCGGATTTGCGCGACGCTTACTGCCATTCAGCGGACCTTCGCGGGGTGGATCTGTCTCAGGCAAACCTCGAAGGCGCGAGCTTTCATCGGGCGCGAGTGTCCGGAGCTTACTTTCCTGCGAACGTGCCTGCAGAAGAGATCAAGATGTCACTGGAGCTCGGCACTCGCATCCGCTGCCGTCCCGCCTGATAAAATAGCGGAATTAAGAAATTCGGGGACACAACTGTAGCGGCGGTCTATGACCGCCGGCGATCCCGCAATTGCGACATCGCCGGCGGTCATAGACCGCCGCTACAGTTGTGTCCCCGTACTATGCTTCTGATGATATGACGAAGAAATTCATCTGGATCGGCTTCTTCGTTGGCTCGACCATCGGCAACCTGCTGCCCACACTCTGGGGCGGCGACTTGATGTCCCTCTCCGCGTTCGCGCTCGCCGCTGTCGGCGGCATCGTCGGAATCTGGTTAGGCTACCGCTGGAGCCAATCGTTGTAGATCCACTCAAACCGGCGCGACGGGCGAAAGTTTGAACGAGACCGTTCCGCTCCACGCCACGAGTTCAGCGCTGCACGTGCACGCCAACCAACCCGGCTGTCCTGCTGCGCCACGGACCATGGCGACATGCCAGGTCAGGCCGCACTCACAACACACAACGACGGGAAAGCTCTGGCCATCCATTAGACCTCCAGAAGCTATTACCCGTGAAATGGCCAGCTGATGTGGATGGGCGTATCGATTACGGGGCGTTCCAGCGCTATTGGGCATACTCCCAGGGGCAGCACAGTCTCGCCTCCGCTCGGCGCTATTTTCCGCTCCAGTTCTTCGATGTTAAGTTGTATTTCGATGGACGGGTTCACGATATGTTCCTCCTTGAAAGTGGGCATTCAGTCCGTTGAATGCGGCTTCCTTATACACAAAGGACATAGCCCGGTACAATAAAAAATATGGCCCTGATCGGAGCAAACGAATTAAAGAAAAAGATGCTGATCGAGGTTGATGGTCAGCCTTACAACGTCCTCGATGTCTTCTTCGCTACACCCACAGCGCGGGGCGCGAGCACGATGGTACGAACGCGCTTGAAGAACCTGCTCAACGGTTCGGTTCTGGAAAAGACCTTCCGGACGAGCGAGAAGTTTGCCGAACCGGACGTCCAGCTCTCGGCGGTTTCCTTCCTGTACCAGGATTCGGACGGCTTCCACTTCATGGATCAGTCGACTTATGAACAATTTACGCTTTCTGAAGGTAGCATCGGCGACGATCGCGGGTACCTCAAGGAAGGGCTGATTCTCGATATCTTCACGTACAACGGACAGGCGGTTTCGCTGCAATTGCCCCAATACGTCGAGTTAGCCATCGCGTCCACCGAGCCTGGCTTCCGCGGTGACACGGCCGCCGGGGGTGCCACGAAGGTCGCAAAGCTGGAAACGGGCCTGGAGGTCCGCGTGGCATTGTTCATGAAGGAAGGCGAGGTCGTGCGGGTGAACACCCAAACCGGAGAGGTGGCAGGCCGAGCGTGAATGTTGACGTTCGTTATAGAATCTGCCCACTATGCCGCTGATCATAAAGTCGCGCCTTGTGTCACAGGTGGTAGTGCTCGATTTGATCGGCCGCCTGTGGATTCTCGATCTGCCGCTCCGCGACAAAATAGGCGGGCTTTTGAATGAAGGCCATCGTCACTTTGTTGTGAATCTGTCCGATGTGGACTACATCGACAGCTCGGGGTTGGGCCAGCTCGTCTCGATCTGGACGTCCATTAAGAATCGCAGTGGCCACATGACGCTGCTCAATCCCACGAAACGAGTCGGGAAACTCCTCCAAATAACAAAATTGAACACAATCTTTGAAATCCTCGAAGTGGAACCCGAAGCAGTCAAGCGGGCCGGCGGAAGCGCGACTTAGTCCACGGGGTTTTGTAATTAGCCGCGGATTACGCGAATTACGCGGATGGGCGCGCACCGTCTTGATACCATCCGAATACGGTGTGATAGCGCGCCCATCCGCGTAATTCGCGTAATCCGCGGCTAAAAATCTTTCCAGTTTAGAAGAGTTGTCCAACCATTCGGTTGACGTACTGAGCGATGGCCATGCTCGCCGAAAGTCCCGGGGAATCGATCCCGATGAGATTGATCAATGGGAGACCGGTGTTTTCCAGCCGGATCGTGAAATCGGATTTGCCATTGTTGGACACGCGCTTTGGCCGTATGCCCGCATAGGCCCACTCCAGATCAGTCTCGCGAATTTCAGGCAGGAACTTTTGAGCCGCTTCCAGGAAGAGTTGTTTCGGGGCTTGTTCCATCTTCGGCGATGCGTTCGGACCGAGGTAAAGCCGCCCATCTGTCCGGGGACCGAAGTGAATACCCTTGGATCGGGACTGCGCCCGCGTGGCGGGATACACCAGAGTGTGGATTTTCCAGCGTGCGATGCCGCCGATAAGCTCGTAATAGTCGCCACGTAGAAACTCGATTTCGTACTTCGGACCGCCGGCCATCACCGAGATCTCATGCGCTCTTAGCCCGGCGGAGTTGATCAGGACGCGCGCCTTGAACTCTCCCGAAGAGGTAAGCACCACGAAGTTTGAACCTTCGCGCCCGATGCTCGTCACCTCATTCTCGTAGAAGAACTGCGCGCCGCCGGCCTTTGCGTCCGTTTCCAGGGCCGAGGCCAGTTGTTCGAGGTCGATCACGCAAACCGACGGGATGAAGATCCCACCGAGCGCGCGAATCGGTGCGAGCTTGCGAACGCCGCCGGGAGTGAGGATGAATCGGAATGGAATGTCTTGACGACGGCCTTCGCTCCACAGGTTCCAGAGGGCATCCACCTCCTTCCACAATCCGGCGTGGATGCTGCCGTGGGGAACCGCAATCAGCATGCCGGCTCGCAGAAAGTTGATGCCGCGCTCTTCGGCGTATTGGATCATGAGCCTGCTGCCTTCGCGCGCAAGCTCGGCCTTCAACGTTCCATGGGCTTCGTGAAATCCGGAATGGATCACGCGGCTATTGAGTCCCGAGGTCTCCCGGCACGCCGTTGAGTATTTCTCGAGGGCAGCCACGGACAGCCGCCGTCCGGCCAGCTCTCGCGCGATCGCCCGGCCGACAATGCCTCCGCCGCCTATGATACAAACGTCAAACATCCGTCAAACATCGCTCGGGAAAGTCCGTAAAGATTCCATCGACACCAAGTTGCCGAAACCGGGACATCTCGGCCGGCTCATTGACTGTCCAGACATGGATTCGGAATTGTGCTTCGCGGGCCGCTGCAATGAGTGACGGGGTCACGATGTCCTTTCGAGGATGAATGGCTGCAGCTCCGAGTTCCCGCGCTGCTATCAACAAATTCTCGAGTCTGGATGTCAGCAGGGCGATAGGGATTTCAGGGGCCAGCCCCGGAAGTTCTGCCCACTCGAAAGCGGAAACGATGACGTGTTCCGCCAGCCGCCTCTCGAGAACAAGTTTCTTCACATCCGGTGCTATCCCGGCGTCCTTCAGTTCGATATTGAGCAGGCATCTGGCCCCGAACCGGTCGAGCACGTCGGACAAGAGAGGAACCGGTTCGCCGAATCCGGCATCGAATACCTTCAATTGGTCGTAGGAAAGGTCGGCAACGCGGCCTTTGCCGTTGGTTGTGCGATCGATGGTGTCGTCGTGGATCACCACAATGCGCCCGTCGCCGCACCGCCGTACATCAAACTCCAGCCCGCCGGCCCCGGCTTGAAGCGCCTTGTTAAAGCTTGCGATCGTGTTCTCGCCATGGCGCGGGTACCCTGGTGCCCCGCGGTGTCCGAAGATGGTCACGATGTCAGTGTAATAGAAATGTTGGTTTCAGGATGTATTGCCGAAAGTCGGGAAAACGGTTAACCTTCCCGGCATGAGCGATCCGGTAACAGATTTTGACCGCCAGATGGAAGCGTTCCAGGCCGATTTCAAGCATGTCCATAAGGAAATTTCGAAGATCATTGTCGGTTATTCCGACCTGATCGACGACATCCTGATGACCGTTCTCGGCAAGGGGCATGTCCTTCTGGAAGGCGTGCCCGGGCTCGGCAAGACCAAGCTGGTGCAGACGCTCAGCGACGCGCTGCATCTCAGGTCCTCCCGTATCCAGTTCACGCCGGACCTGATGCCGGCGGATATTGTCGGGACCAACGTCGTCCAGGAAAACGAACAGGGCGATAAATTTCTGGACTTCCAGGCGGGCCCGATTTTCGCAAACATCATTCTGGCAGACGAAATCAACCGCGCGACGCCAAAGACGCAGTCTGCGTTGCTCGAGGCGATGCAGGAGAAGACCGTTACGGTAGGAAAGCAGACGTACAAGCTGGAGAACCCCTTCGTCGTTCTCGCAACGCTCAATCCGCTGGAACTCGAAGCGACCTATCCGTTGCCGGAGGCACAGCTCGACCGGTTCTTCATCAAGCTCCGGATGGATTTCCCCGGCATCGATGACATACACACGATCCTCGACCGCACGACGTATCTCGAAGAACCGGCAGTCGAGCGCGTCTGGGACGCTGAAAAGATCCTGCAACTCCGAGATGTCGCGCTCGCGGTTCCCATTTCGGATGCCGTTCAGGATTACGCGATCCGCATCGTAATGGCCACACAACCCAGCACAGGGCTGGCTCACGAGCAGACAAAGAAGTATCTCCGCTACGGCGCGAGCCCCCGCGGCGGGCAGGCGCTGATCATCGGCGGCAAGGTCCGCGCTCTGTTGAGCGGGCGGTCTGAGGTCGCTTATGAAGACATTCGGCACGTGGTGTTGCCCGCTCTCCGGCACCGCGTGATTCTGAACTTCGAAGGTGAAGCCGAACGTATCGATCCGGACACGATTCTGAAAGCGATTCTCGATTGGGTACCGGAAGTTAGCCGCGGATGACGCATCAAGAACCTTTGACTGCGCCATCCGCGTAATCCGCGTCATCCGCGGCTCAAACGGCTATAGAATATGGGCGAAGCTATGGAATTCAAATTATCGACGAGAAGGCTAGACACCGTTTCGGTCGTGGATCTTGCCGGTAGAATCACGGCGGGCGAAGCGCTCACGGCTTTGCGGCAGACGATCCGGGACGAAGTGGCGAAAGGTCACAACAGAATCCTGCTCAACCTGAAAGACGTTTCCTACATCGATAGCAGTGGTCTTGGTGAGCTGATCATGGCGCTGGGGACCGTGACTCAGACCATCTGTGGAAAGTGCGGTGCCACGGTGTTCAAGGATGAAGACGGCAATTGGGATAACTGTCCCCAGTGTGAGAGCAAGGAGCGCAAGGCCTGGGGCGAGCTGAAGCTGAGCAATCCTGGACGACAGGTGACAGACCTGCTTCAGTTCACCAAGCTGTACAGTGTTTTTGACGTTCACGAATCCGAGACGGACGCGCTGGCGAGTTTTAAGAAATCTCGATAGTCCGATTTCCCTCCTCATGAGCACGATTCCTAACAAAGTTATTTACTCCATGATCGGAGTAAGCAGGTACTTCGACAAGAAGGCTGTCCTCAAAGACATTTATCTCTCGTACTTTTACGGTGCGAAGATCGGCGTCATCGGCCTGAATGGTTCGGGGAAGAGCTCGCTGCTGCGCATTCTCGCCGGAGTGGATCAGGAGTTTCAGGGCAAGACCGCCGTCTCACCCGGCTTCACCATCGGATTTCTCGAGCAGGAACCGCAGCTCGATCCCACGAAAACAGTCCGCGAGATCGTCGAGCAGGGCGTTCAGCCGATCGTCGATCTGTTGAAGGAATTCGACGAGATCAGTGCGAAGTTCAGCGAGCCGATGTCGGACGATGAGATGTCGGACCTGCTCGAGCGTCAGGGGAAGGTCCAGGAGAAGCTCGATGCCACTCAGGCGTGGGACCTGGATTCGCGGCTCGAAATGGCAATGGACGCGCTTCGGTGTCCTCCTCCCGACACGTCCGTATCGATCCTGTCCGGCGGAGAGAAGCGCCGGGTAGCGCTCTGCCGCCTGTTGCTCCAGAAGCCGGACATTCTTCTGCTGGACGAACCGACGAACCATCTCGATGCCGAATCCGTTGCGTGGCTCGAGCACCACATTCAGCAATACGCCGGAACCGTGATTGCCGTCACTCACGACCGGTACTTTCTCGACAACGTTGCCGGGTGGATTCTCGAGCTCGACCGCGGCCACGGAATCCCCTGGGAAGGGAACTACTCGTCGTGGCTCGAGCAGAAAAGGACCCGGTTGCAGCAGGAAGAAAAGACGGAAACCGACCGTCAGAAGACGCTCCAGCGAGAACTGGATTGGATTCGGATGTCGCCGAAGGGACGTCATGCCAAAGGTAAGGCCCGCATCAATTCATATGAAGCTTTGCTGAGCCAGGAAACCGAGAAGCGCTCGCAGGAACTCGAGATCTACATTCCGCCGGGACCGCGGTTGGGCCAGGTCGTCATTGAGGCCGAAGGCCTCAAGAAGGTGTACGGCGACCGCGTGCTTTTTGAGGACATGAACTTTCGTCTGCCGCCGGGAGGAATTGTGGGAATTATCGGACCCAACGGCGCCGGAAAGACGACGCTGTTCCGGATAATTACGGCCCAGGAGAAATCCGACTCCGGATCGATCCGGCTCGGCGAGACGGTGAAACTGGCATATGTGGATCAGAGCCGCGATGTGCTGAATCCCAACAAGAGCGTGTGGCAGGAAATTTCGGGCGACCTCGATACCGTGCAGCTCGGTTCGCGCCAGGTGAACTCACGCACGTACGTCGCGCGTTTCAATTTTTCAGGAGGCGATCAACAAAAGAAGGTCGGCAGCCTTTCGGGCGGCGAGCGGAATCGAGTTCATCTTGCCAGGATGCTGAAGGAAGGAGCCAACGTTCTGCTGCTGGACGAGCCGACAAACGACCTCGATGTGAATACGCTTCGGGCGCTCGAGGAAGCCCTGGAGAGTTTTGCCGGTTGCGCGGTTGTGATCAGCCATGACCGGTGGTTCCTCGATCGAGTGGCCACGCACATCCTCGCCTTCGAAGGCGAAAGCCGCGTCGTCTGGTTCGAAGGCAATTATTCCGACTACGAAGCCGATCGCCGCGCCCGCCTCGGTTCGGCCGCCGACCAACCCCACCGTATCAAGTACCGCCACTTGACAAGATAGCAGAATGAACGCGGGCTAAAGCCCGCGACTACATTTCGAATCAATGCTCATTTTGAATGTAGTCGCGGGCTTTAGCCCGCGTTCACTTTGAATGTAGTCGCGGGCTTTAGCCCGCGTTCACTCACTCCGCTTCCAGGACCAGGAACCGCAGGAGTCCGGCCCGTTCAACCTGAAGGACAATTGGCTCTTCCGTTTTCAGCCGGACCATTTCGCCGAGAAGAGCGGAGACGGTAGCCACTCGCTTGCCGTTGATCGAATAGATGACGTCGCCCTGCTGAAGCTCATCGCCAAAGTAGGACGAAGAGCCGGCGAATGCGGCGACCAGGATGCCGTCATCGAAGCGAAGCGGGGGCAGCATCCCGCGGACAGTCTCGTCCAATTCGAGCCCGAGAATACCGAGTTTCGGGACGATGTCCTGCGCAGGTTTGACCATGTCCGCGAAGCGCTGCGGATCGTTCTTGCGTTCGTCGATGGGAACCTGGAGGGAATGCTTGCCGTCACCCCTGACGACCTCGATGGTTGTGGTAGTGCCGGGCTCATACCGGTAAAAGTTCAGAGCGAAATCCCGGACATTCCGGACCGGCTTTCCGCCGATGCTCACAATGACGTCGCCGACTTCGATGCCGGCTGTGTCGGCCGGACCGTCCGGGAGCGCATCTTCCACCAGAACTCCTGTGTCGGATGTCAGGTTCAATCCGGCGGCGATTGCGGGTGTAATCGTCTTGACGTTGATTCCCACCTGGCCGCGATGAACGTGCCCATCCCTCTTCAACTGCCGGTACACGAAATTCACAACGTTACTCGGTATCGCGAATCCAAGGCCTTCGCTTCCGCCCGACTGCGACAGGATGAATGCATTGATACCTACGACGCGACCGTCAACATCCACAAGCGGACCGCCGCTGTTACCGGGATTGATCGGTGTGTCCGTCTGGATGTACACGTGCGGATCGTCCGAGTTCAGTTGCCGTGCGACCGAACTGATGACGCCCATGGTTAGCGAGTTCTCCATTCCGAGTGGATTGCCGAAGGCCAAAACGACCTGTCCCTGCTTCAGATCGTTTGAGTCCGCGAAGGCGAGGTGGGGTACGTTCTGAACGTCGATCTTGATGAGCGCGAGATCCGTCTCACGATCCATCCCGATGAGCTTCGCATCGTACATGGTTCGCCGGGAGTTTCCATCCAATCCGCTGAGGTGGATACGAATGCGTCGCGCCCCTTCAACAACGTGCGAATTGGTCATGATGTATCCATCCCCGCTCAGAATCACACCCGACCCGCTGCCCTGTTCGCTCGACAGGGTGCCGACCCTTCGCCGTTCCGCGTCTTCCTCGAGAGAGTAACCCGTCGTGTTCACCTGAACTACGGTCTGGCTCACCTCCTGGGATAGAGCCTCCAGAGATGCGCTGTACGCGCGCAGAGACCCATACCTCTGCGCTGATAATTCAGCAGCCGCCACGGCCATGATGAAATGGACGGATATGATGGTGACGATGAAACTCTGACGGACTCTCATAGGCTCTCCCCATTCGCTCTCGTCGACAACAATCTCCCACATTAGAGACGCGCGAAACATTATGGGATGATTAAATCCACCTTAAATTTGATTAATGTTGGGTTCTGTAGCGGCGCTCTATGAGCGCCGGTCTTTCCTGGAATCGACACAATACCGGCGGTCATAGACCGCCGCTACAGCGCCGCCACTAGGGTTGCCGCCAGAGGAGCTTCCCGTTCCTGTCGAAAAGGACGATTGAAGAAGCGGGTGTTCGTTCCACGGCACCATTATCGCTGACGTGCGAACCCACGAGCATGGTGCTGCCGAAGACGGCGCGCGCCTGTCCTGATGGATCCAGGAGTGTCAGGCTCGGGCCGAAGTTTCCGACGGAGAGATCGGCGCGTGGTTTTCCATTCCGGTCGAACATAATCAGAAAAACAGATCCTGCAGCGTCGGTCACGAGCGAGGCACGGTCTTTGCCGCTCTGATCCACGAGAACGAATTGACGTGCCCGAACCAGGTCTTCAACAATGGAGCGTTCAGCGGATGCCCGCTTTTCGGCTGAATCCTGAAGCAGGATTCTCAGCTCCTGGCCGGGCTGTCTCTGTCCCTGACCCATGATGCCCAACCCCCCGATTCCGATAACCACAAGCAGCAGTACCTGTTTAATCCGGCGGTTCTGCTTTTCCACCTGGGCCAGCCGGCTCGAAAAGAACTCAAGGTCGGTCATTTTTCACCTCTCTGTGAGGAATTTCTACCCGATTCATGGGTGGCACGTCCAATAAAATGCCCAACGTACCCATGGGTTTCCAGACTTTAGACCTCCGGAAGCCCAATTGCTAATGCTAGAGAAAATCAGAAGGGGGTCTGCCCGTGCGAAAGACTGCTCAATCACAATTTGTCTACAGTAAACCAACGATGTGCCTGCACTGTCATCTAATCGTTGAGATGATCCACGAGCGCGATGCGGATCCGGCCAAAGGCGCCTGGCAGTGCCCTCAATGTGGTCACATTTACCCGTTCGTACATTGGAAGATCCGGAAACAAGCGCCGAGGAGATCTGAGGCCGCTTAATTTCGCAACCTAAAGCTTTCGGGCCAGCAGGCCCGTCCTAAAGAGGCAAGATGTCAAAGCTGTTTTTCGTCAACATTCCCTACAACTGTTCCGACCGTGAGTTGCAGGAATGGGTGGAGTCTCGCGGAATTGAAACGCGCTCCATCCGGATCGTACGCGACCTTGTCGCAGGTGTATCTCCTGCATTCGGCTACGTCGAGCTCAAAGACGACACCAGAATTCAAGAAGCTATCGACGTGCTTAACGGCAAAAAGATGCGTAATCAAACAATACTCGTAAAGGAGGCTCAGGTCCAAACTACAGGCGTCGGTCAAGGATGGGAACGTAGAATCGCGTAACATGAGATTCAAAATAGGCGAGACGATTGTATTGGAAGGACGCCGCGGCCGTGTCATCTGGTTGAGCGAGAATGCCAACGAGATCGAGGCGATGGACGAATACATCGTTGAGTTCGAAGATAAACAGCGTCAGTTCATCATCAGCAGTCAATTACTGCCTGACGAAAGGCAGCCCGTGCACGATCGAGAACATGATGGCTATCCCTGTGAGGGCCAGACAAACTAAGGCGCCGATCAGGTGATCCAGGCGTTCCGGCCGTAGCGGGTCCAGAAACTTCGCAGCACCATACCCTCCGGCGAAACCGCCGAGGTGCGCCCAGTTGTCGATTCCACGCATGAAAAAGCCGAGGAAGATAATGGGTATCAACCAGGACTTGACGTACTCTCGAATCATGCTGCTGCCCGTCCGTCTCGAGTA
>Ga0137409_10000785_pt1 | contig 34765 bp, 26 predicted proteins | sample CZODoug1_16funga_FD_122059 | JGI IMG/M metagenome (GOLD analysis project Ga0137409, IMG submission 122059) | Vadose zone soil fungal communities from Angelo Coast Range Reserve, California, USA - CZODoug1_16fungal (Hybrid Assembly) | ecosystem: Environmental > Terrestrial > Soil > Vadose zone... | reverse complement strand
TGGCAATCAGCCAAAGCAATGCGCACGGCGCTGGCGCACGTGAGCTAACGATGTCGTAGACGAACGCGGCTTTGCCGCACTCCGTGCGGAAAGGCTCGGCCTTTCCGGTGACATTCTTATTACTTTTTTCCTGAGGCTCAGCCTCAGGAAAACGAAATTGGGCACCCTCCGGAAAGCCATAGGCTTTCCGCACGGAAGGCGGCAGAGCCGCGCGCGAACCCCAGAAATCAAACTCCGCCATCTCAACGAACCGTCACCGCCCGGCTCCCGCTGGCGATCTGAAATTTCCAGTTCTCGATCGCTGTTCCCTTCGTCTGGAGATTCGATGTCAGGTAATAGAGCCGTTTTGTGGCTGGCTCGTTAGGCGCTTGCGTGAAACGGTCGTTCAGGTAATAAGGCGGTATGCTCTGGTAGTAGAGCGTGGCCTTCACCGTCAGATTGTTTGGATTCAAACCCGGTGCAATGAGCCCGGGCGGCAACGCCACTTCATACCTAACCACATTCGTTCCGCTGCCGTTCGCGTAATTTGGATCGGCGCCAACCTTGATGGGAAGAGTTTCATGCAGATACGGCTCCGGGATGTAATTAGTCCCATCGGGCCGCAGCGGTCCGGTGCTGGTCCAACCGTATGGTAGCAGTCGATTGTCTTTGAGTTGATAATCGCGCCTGATGAAACTGGTGGTCAGCGCACACTGAATATTCAGATTCAACTCTTCATAGATTTGCACCTGATCCTGGCGCGTGATCGCGATGCCGGTTCCCTTGCTTAAATCCCAGAAGAAGTGCGGTTGGTAATACTGCGGGTTGATGCCCGGAAGATAATTGTTGTTGCAACCCGCCGGGTAGTCGTGATTCGCCGGCTTGCTGCCGTCCTTGTAAACATCGAAGAGTTCGGACGGCAACCTTGCGCTGCCCGCGCCATTCGTGATCACACCCAACTCATTCGTGCAGCCGGAGCACCAGACAGTTTGTCCGCTGCTGTTGTCGATTACGCGAAACTCCAGAAACGCGCGTCGAAAACCGACGCCGCTCGGGAGCCGGTGGCCGGTCTTATTCGTGACCATAACGTCGGCGACGAGTTTGCCGTTGCTAACGGTCGTTGGCGAAAGTGCTACATCGGCAGTCGCACTCTGCGCCTGTTCTACAAAAGCGTCGATGGCGGTGGACAGATCGTCGAAGCCTGACATGTAGTCGTTTTGGCGGACGCCCAGGATCGCATTGGCTGGTTGACTGCCGTTAGAGTTGTAAGGCGACATGTATTGCAGAAACATCTCCAACAGCGAGACGTTCAGACCCTGGAATTGATGACGAACGAAGCCCTTGTCCCGGAAGCGAACATGAATCTTGTCCGCACTCAGGCGATTGCCGGTTTGCGGATACTGGTCGTCCTCGCTGAACGCGATCGGCTGCTGAATCAACGGCACCTTCAGCGTCCCCGACGAGTTGCTGTATTTCGTTTCCATGTGACAGTCCTGGCAGGTGCGCGCCTTCGGATTGTTTCCCAGTTCGTTTTGATAGCCGCTGTTAAGCCATTCGAGATAGGTCAACTGCTCCAGGTGTGGTGTGTTGGGATCGTCGCTGGGATTATCCATCAATGGCAGGTTGATGGTGTGACAGTTGCCGCACATCCGCGAGTTCTTGATATACGGATCGTGTTTCGGCTTGATGCCCAGCGAATTGTTCATCGGATCGGTCACAATCTTATCGTCTTCGAATGGACCGAAGATGTCTTCAGGCTTCCCGGTCGTAAAATTGCCCGTGATGTTGTTCTTCAGAAAACTCGTGATCGGATCGGGTTCGCCCTTCACCGGCTTGTCTTCCACGATGCGGTGGCAGGCCATGCAGCTAACACCATCGCGAGCTAACGCGCCATAGATGTACGCGTTTTTATCCGGCTGCGGTGTGTCGTAGGTGGCGTAAACGAATTCTCGCTGAAAGTTACCTTTATCAGCTCCGCCGTGATCGTCGTCCAGGCGTCGCTTGCCCATGACGCCGTGACATTTGAAACAGGTGTTGTTAACGGCCCTGATCTTTTCCTCCATCTTTGCGGGATCGTTTTTGAAGAAACTCTTCACGAAAGCGATCTCGCTATCCAGTTGCGCATAGAAGATCGGATCGCGCCCGGCCAGGCCCATCGGCGACCAGCGCCACTCGCCAAACGGCGAGACGTTCATCGTCGGAATGGAGCCGTCAGCCTGCTTGACGCCCGTGTAGAACATCACGTTGCCGTAAGTGCCGGCGCTGTGACAGCCCATGCAGGAGTCGGAGGTCAGAAACTGATTCGGATTTGGCGAGGGCGACGGCGACGGCTGTGAACCCAGGTATTGCGGAAAGATGTGATCGTAAGACTCACCGGGTATCTTGCTCACATTGCCCACGGGCACCGGCGCGATTGAGTTGTAGAAGGCCACGAACTTTGGATCCAAAGTCGCCGATAAATTCGGCGCCGGTTTCTGTTTGAGCAGTTCCAGTTGTCGCTCGACATCCGGCGGCGGCGCAGTGTGTCCGCCCGTGGGTTCCGCGTAGTCGCTCTCGGCAGTTGCTCCGCACGGCGGCGGCGGTGTTGATGGATGCGGCGCGGGGGCGTTGGTCCAGGAGAGGTCGACGAAATAGGTGTCAGGTTCGCCAGGGAAGCCTTTAATGTTTCTGGCATAACTAAACGTGTGTTCCTTTTCAGCCGAGGAGTGGCAGCGCAGACAATAAAGTCCGAAGCCCGCATAAGGAACAGCGAAAGGAGGATTGTTGTTATCCATGCATTGCGTGCTCCAAAACTCGCCCCAGTACCAGCCATCCTTCGATCCTTTCGCGTCTTTGATCATGATGGTCCAACCTCTCGGCGCCGTCGGCGGTTGCAGCTGATACTGCGCTGCCGGCGCCGTATATTGTTCCTTGACGATCATCGCGCCGTCGGGAATCACTTCGTCGGGATTCTTTCGCAAGAGCCAATTGATCACGCTCGGCGAATAGTAAATTTTCACAGTCGGGTGCACGCCGTAACTCACGCCGTTAACGAATGGTCCGGTGTCGCGCAGAGCTTTGTCTTCACACCAGCGCAGGTCCTTATACTTGCTGCTGGTGAGAAACGTTTTTACCTGAGACTGGAAATCGGGAAGCTTGTTTGGCAGAAACGAGCTGGGAAGCGGCAAGCCACTCTCCGGCGCGCCTTCGCACGGCGACGTTTGCACGCCGGAAGCTTTCGTGTGCGAAGTCTTCGATAGGGCGATTACGTAGGAGGTTGCCAAAACGGTGAGCAGTCCCAAAATTACGAGCCTGAGTACTGAGAATCTGCTGTAGGCAAACATCTTCCGTGCGTCTTTGAAGTAGGCCCATTGTTGGAGGTAAACAAGGATCTTGCGTGCTCGTAATTTGAGATCGCTAAGCATCTTCAACACTCCTTCTTGATGTGAGTCAGTTTGGAGTTATCCGCAAACAACCCGCCAGTCGGTCCCCGGAAAGTTTCAAGCTGATAGTTGAGGCTAATGAGCGTGTTAGCCAGAGTATGCGCAAAGGCGCAGTGAGCTGTTTCGGTTTTCAGAACATTAAAATGAAAGCCGCTGGTTGGAGCTTGAATCCAGCGAATGAAGCATTAAGACGATGGAAATCTAACGCCAGAAGCCGAGAGCGTCAAGAAATATTGTGGCGATGAATGAAAACGTCCGATAAACTTCACAGTTTGTCGTAGCGCAACGACAAGCTAAAGCTCATCGGAGCAAAACACGCCAACTAACTGCTTTCCAGCGCCATTCGAGCATCTCAATTTACTTCTTTACTTCGGCCCGGTCCGAACCGCATAATACGCCCCAACACCGGCCCCGAGCCGGTGAAGCAGTCTAGAGACCGAGAGACGCTCGATGCCCCGATTCGGCAGTTGAAACCCGGCCGAACACCACCCCGGAGACTTCGCAATGAGATCCATCTGGAAAGGCCATATCAGGTTCCTGTTGGTAGCAATACCCGTTCGCATCTATAACGCGATCGAGACCGCCGAGAAGATTCAGTTTAATCAACTGCACCGCGAGGACTATGGGCCGATCGGCTACGACAAGCGCTGCAAGAAGTGTGGCCAGGTCGTGACCAACGACCAGATCACCAAGGGTTATCAATACGAGCCGGATCGTTATGCGATCGTCGAGCCCGAAGACATCGCCAAGGTCAAGATCAAAACTACCAAAGCGGTGGACATCGTCGGGTTTGTAGATAGCTCTGAAATTCCGACGACGTTCTACGATTCGCCTTATTACGCTGGACCAGACGGTCCGGTATCGGAGAAGCCTTACGCGTTGTTGCGTGAAGTGATGAAGCAGACTGGAAAGATCGGAATCGGCAAGGTTGTTTTGCGAGACCGTGAAGATCTGGTTGCTTTGTTTCCGCATGAGAATGGTTTAGTGATGCAGAAGCTCCACTACCCAAACGAGATCCGTAGTATCAACGACGTGCCCGAGCTCGAGGGTGCAACCAAAGTCGACAAGAACGAAATGAAGATGGCGACAATGCTGGTCGAGCAGATGGTCACCACCATGTCGGAAATTGACACGGTCGATCAGTATAACCAGGCGCTCAGGAAACTGATTGACTCGAAGATTAAGGGCAAGAAGGTCGTTGAATTTGAGGTTGAAGAACTGCCCAGACTTGATATCATGAGCGCGTTGAAGAAGAGCTTGCAGGCATCAAGCCGCAAGCCGATGGTGAAGGCGACTACGCCGGCGGCAAAGAAGAAAGCGCTTACGTTGGTGAAGCCTGCTGCGAAAACAAAAGTCGTCAAGAGACGGAAAGCTTCTTAAGCGAACGTTGTAACGCAAACTGCTTTACATCACGCGTTATCGATGAAAGAAAACAGCAATAAGGTTTTGTCTTTTCCCTCACGTGTTCCCGCGAAGGCTGACTACCAACGCGTTAAGTCAAACTATTCCATTCGCGAAATCAAGCAGCTTTTCGGTTTGAGTGAGCGCACCATCCGCCGCTGGACTGAACAAGGCATCATCCAGGGCACGCCCGCGCCTGCAACCAACGAATACAGCTACGACTTCCAGGCGTTGACGCAGTTTAGACGCGTGCGCGAACTGCGCGCGCAGGGCCAGAGCATTCGCCAGATTGAGGCTGAGCTTCAGGGACAGTTGAATCTCTTCCGCGGCGGCGAAGGTGGGAAACTGTCGCGGCTCTTAACTCCCTTCGAGGAAGCGCTGTTGCTTCATGAACAGGGCGATCCGAAAGCGGTTGAATCTTATCTGGAAGCAATCAGCGACGGCGACAACTTGCCGGAAGCCTATTGCAATCTCGGGATCATCAATAAAGATCTGGGCGACGTCGGAAAAGCGCTGGACAACTTTACGCTGTCGCTCAAGCACGAGCCGCGCCACGTTGAGGCGCATTACAACCTCGGCAATCTTTACTTCGATGCCGGCGAGCTTTCCCTGGCGCGTCTGCATTACGAAGCCGCTGCGCAAATCGAACCGGGCTTTTCACTCGTCTACTTCAACCTCGCGCTCGTCCATCACAAGTTGGGCGATCTCACCAGGGCCCTCAGTGCTCTCGAGACTTACAAGCAACTGCGCCAGCCTGATGACGAAGAGATCGACGCCGTCAATCAGTTACTCAAGGTGATGCAGGAACCGCGCAGTCCAGGACGTTAGATTTTCACGTCGGTCGGAAGCGGCTCAGCGCGGAGTAGGGCCAGTCTATTCGATTTACGATTCACGATTTACTTTTAGAGGATTGGTGGTGGGCAGGAAGGTTGTGCGCCGAACTGCCCACCTGCTCGTAGTTGGATCGCAAGAAAGGTGAACGATCCTCGAACGTAGGTAGACATAACAAAGCGGCAATGATCGCGTGATTCCAGAATTGATTCGTGTGTCCGACGAACTTTAGTTTGTCGATTCCCGACTAGGCGACAAGGTCGTTGAAATTCCACTGGCGACCCGGACCAAATAAGTCTAGAATTCAACTCTTCTCCACATCCTTAATACGGGGGTTTTTCTCCTATGCCACAAGTGAAGTGTCGCATCCTCTGCATCGACGATCATGAAGACACGTCGGAGATGCTCAAACTGCTGCTAGCCGAGGAAGATTATGAAGTGATGACGGCAACCAACGTAGAGGAATCGCTACAACTGGCCCGGAGCCAGGAATTTGATCTTTACGTTCTTGATCGCCACTTACCTGATGGCAGCGGCCTCGAGTTGTGCGCGAAGCTCAACGAAATAACACCGGGCGTTCCATGCCTCTTCTACTCCGGCGACGTTTATGACATTCACCGCTCGGAGGCATTGGCGGCCGGCGCCGATGGCTATGTGGCCAAGCCCGACATCGAGGGTTTGATTGAAAACGTTCGCAAACTTCTCGCGGAAAGAGAATGCGCCGCGGCGTCGTAGTTCAGGCGTAGTTGTAAACACAAACTGTTTTGCGGGTTGAACGACAGAGATCGCAATTCGAATCTTCAGATTTTTTCTCATTAACACCGTGGCTTCAGCCCGGTGATCAGTGGTGGTTCTGAAATGGGAAACCGTTTAAACGGTTTACGGTCCGCGCCGGTTTCTCATTCACCGCGCTAAAGCGACGGTGTTAATGAGATAGAAGAGTCAATTTGTGACACTAGCCGCCAACATCGTTCGCTTGACACTCAAGTCTACGCACGTATAATTTTTCTTCCGCGTGTGGGCCGTTAGCTCAGTTGGTAGAGCAGCTGACTCTTAATCAGCGGGTCGGAGGTTCGAGCCCTCCACGGCTCACCATTATTTTCAATCAGGGCAGCGATTTAAGGGCGACCGTACATGTCGCCCTTTTTGTTTGTTATCAGCAGGTCCTAACACAGTTTTCCTTCCTCGCTCATCGAGTTAATGACAAACCTATCTTCCGTGTGCATCCCTGGCCAATGAAAGCGAGAGATCTCCTTTTCAGGCTCGTGGCCCACGGCTCTTTCGTTAACAAAATCATTGTGTTGCGTTCTCAAAAGGACGACAATGAGGCCTTTCAGGGTTCGAGTTCACCCCTCGCCAGGTAACTTCTTCAGACAATCAATTTTCCGCTTGCGTTGCGTTTAAGACAGCCACTGGGACTGATCCAATGAACTTCTCCCACGCAGCTTGCGCGAAACAGGCCAGGCCGCTCATTGCTCTGGTCACTCTCCTGTGCGCACTCTCTCCAGACGCAGGCGCTCCTGTCGAGACGACGGACCGCAAACCAGCCTCCAACTCGCAAGCCACTGCTCCGCCGGCCTCTGCAGCGCGTCCTCGTCGCAAAGCTCGCACCGGCAAAGCACGCGAGAAGTTTTTAACTACACCGGACAAAAACTCTCAGCAGACCGAAGCTACGCCGACACCCACTCCGCCACCGGTGCCGGACCCAACGAAGAAAGAAAGCAAAGCGATAACACCGGAACATGCTGGCGAGCAGGACGGTGGTCCAACAGAACAGACTCTGCAATATCCTTTGAACGAGCGCGACCCGCTCGGCGCGGCCGGTCCGAAGACGGTCGCTCCCGCCGACGCGGCGACGGACGAGTTTATTCCGCTGCCGGATCGTTGGCGGCTCGGTTGGCCGCGGCACGATCGCTACCAACCCAAGCGGCAAACTCCATACGTCGAGGGCAGCCTCTTCGACCCGTACAATCAGAACCTTTTAAAAGGTGACTACCCGATTATTGGCAATCACACCTTCTTGAATCTGAATCTTCAGAGCGTCACTGTTCTTAATCCGCGCACGGTCGCCGCCGCCGGCAGGCGAGATCAGTTTTTTACGAATCAGAACTTTGTGTTTGGCGCCGAGATTTTCAAGGGCGACACGGTTTTTGAACCGAAAAGAATTGCAGTCAGGCTCACGACCGTCCTCAATTTCAACTTCCTGGCAAACAACACGCTCGATCCCCTCAAGTCCAAACGGGGCAAGACGCGTTTGGCTGTCGAAGAAGCATTCATCGAAAAGCGGCTGGCGGTTATTAGTCCAAACTTCGATTTCGTAGCCGTGCGCGCCGGCATGCAAAACTTCACCAGCGACTTTCGCGGTTTTCTGTTTACCGACAACCAACTGGGCATACGACTCTTCGGCAACGCCCACTCAAACCGCGACCAGTACAACTTTGCCTACTTCAACCTGCGCCAGCGTGACGAAGTATCGCAACTGCACCTCTTCGATCGGCGCCGCCAGAATGTTTTCATCGCCAACTGGTTTCGCCAGGACTTTCTGACGAAGGGTTACACGGCGATGGTCAACTTCCACTTCAACAACGACCACGGCATCACGCCCGGTGACCGCGCCCGCCTCAATGTCGCTTACTTCGGATTTCACGGCGATGGCCGCATCGGCTCGTGGGCCGTCGATCATGCGTTTTACCAGGCGTTCGGGCGCGACGATTTCAATCGCCTGGCGCGTCGCGGTGTAGACATCAATGCACAGATGGCGGCGCTCGAAGTCTCGCGCGACAGCGACTGGCTGCGATACCGCAGCTCCTTCTTTTTCGCGTCGGGCGATAAGGATTTGAACGACGGCAAGGCCAATGGTTTCGACATGATCACTGACAACCCAAACTTCGCGGGCGGAGGGTTTCAGTTTTGGACTCAGCAGGCGACCGTGCTGGGCGGCGGACGTGGAATTTTGACGAACAAGTTTAGCCTGCTGGCAAACCTGCGCAACAAATTCACGCAGCGCTCGAACTTCGTTAACCCAGGTCTGTTGCTGGTAAACGTGGGTGCGGATCTTCGCCTGACGCCGAAGCTCAAAACGGTGACGAACCTTTCGTACCTGCGCTTCGCGCGCGCTGACGTCTTGCGACAATTGACAAACGATTCGGGCATTGACAATCGCATCGGCGCGGACCTGAGTGTCGGAATCAAATTCCGTCCGCTGCTGAATGAGAACTTCGCCTACGTCGTGGGAGTCTCCGCGCTGTTTCCGCGGGGCGGCTACGCGCGCTTGATCGGCAGCACGAGGCCGCTCGTGTCCCCGACATTTGCTGTTCAGTTTGCTTTCTAATTCGCGACCTAAACATTTGGACAAGAAGAAAATGGACAGGATTAACGGGATTGACAAGATGAAAGGAACGTTCTACCGCCGCGGTTACTACGTCGTACTGTCAATCTTGTTAATCCTGTCAATCCTGTCTCATTCTTCCGCCAGTCGCGCGGATGCTCCGCAACAGGATCAAGACACAGTGGCCGGGACCGTTAAGCTGTCCTCGAAAAGTTGCGAGAAGTGTCACCAGAATGTTAGCGAACCACACCAGACGAAAGTTAATTTGACTTGCGTTGAATGTCACGGCGGCAACGGCGAGGCGCCGACTAAAGAAGGCGCGCACATCAAAGCGCGGCACCCGGAGAGGTGGCGTTCGTCGGCGAATCCCATGGAGAGCTTCACCCTGCTCAACAACGAAAGCCTGGAGTGGATTCGCTTCGTCAACCCTTCCGACTTGCGCGCCGCCGATTTGGTTTGTGGCAAGTGTCACCAAAAAGCCGGCAGCCACATCGTCAGCAACGTTAAGAAAAGCTCTATGACTACGAGCGCGCAGGTTTACAGCACGGCGCTCTATAACAACGGCTCAGTTCCGTCGAAGGATGCTCTCTTCGGTGAGAACTACAGCCCGCACGGACAGCCGCAGGCGATCCGCACTATTCCGCCGCCCACCGCCGAGTTGACGAGGACCAAAGGCATCCTCGCGATCCTCTGGCCACTGCCGAGATTCGAGATTGGTCAACCCTTGAGCACCAGTTTCCTGCGCGTCTTTGAGCGCGGCGGTGGTCCAAAGTCGGAACTGGGTAATCCGAATCGCGAGGATGTGCCGGGCCAGCCCGACGAAACATTCAGCAATCGCGGCTACGGCACACAAGCCTCGGTAGACCCGGTCATTCTGGGCGCCTTGAAAGTCAGGCTCAACGATCCGGTGATGTCGTTTATGGGAACGAATAACGCGCCGGGCGATTACCGGCAAAGCGGTTGCGCCGCGTGTCATGTGCTCTACGCCAATGATCGCGAGCCATACAACTCCGGACCTATCGCCAAATTCGGTAATCGCGGCCAGAGCATCATGGATGATCCGGCGATCCCAAAAGGCGAAATGGGCCACCCGATCGAACACAAATTTACGAGAGCCATCCCCTCGAGCCAGTGCATCACCTGCCACGTACATAACGGCAACGGCTTCACCAACACCTTCCTCGGCTATATGTGGTGGGACGAGGAAACCGACGGCGAGTATCTGTATCCGAAGACGCAACACGACCCGACGCCCGCAGAGCTCGATCGCGCCGGTCGCTTTAACCCGGAAGAGGCGGCCGCGCGCGGTCTGTGGGGCGATCCGAAATTCCTCTTCGAAGTCAGTAAACTAAATCCACAACTGCGCAAGGCTCAGTTTTCCGACTACCACGGACACGGTTGGATGTTTACGAAAGTCTTCAAGCGCGACCGCAAGGGTAACTTCCTTGACCATGACGGCCACGTCATTCCGTTTGACGATCCGAGTTTGTTTCCGAGAGACGGACAGCCGGGCAAGGCCGTGCACCTCAAGGACATTCACCTCGAAAAAGGAATGCATTGCGTAGACTGTCACTTCCGGCAGGACAGCCACGGCAACGGCAACGTCTATGGCGATCGCCGCGCGGCCGTCGAGATCCGTTGTGAGGATTGTCACGGCACGATCCAGAAACGCGTTACGCTGGCGGACACGCGGACGAGTGGACCTGCCGCGCTCTTAGGTGGCACCAGCCTTAGACGGATGACAACGCCGTTTGGTTCGCGACGTTTTGTCGAGCGCAGCGGCAAACTCTTTCAGCGTTCGTCGGTTGAAAGTGAAGACCCAATAACCGGCAAGACCAAAGAATGGGAAGTGGTGCAAGTTGCAGACACCATTACGCCCGGCAATGAGCACTACAACGCGAAAGCCGCGCGCGCCAAAACTTTGCTCCGCGACAATGTCACCTGGGGCAAACCGCCGGAAGACGAGAACAAGTTGGCCCACAGCACCGCCCGGATCGCCTGTGTCGCTTGTCATAGTTCCTGGATAACTAATTGTTTTGGCTGCCACCTGTCCGCGTCAGTCAACACCAAAAAGCCGATGCTGCATTATGAGGGCGACGAGACGCAGGTCTATCCATCTTACAATCCGCAAATTTTGCGCACCGATGCCTACATGCTCGGCATAGATGGCACCGTCGAAGGTCACAAGGTGATGCCGGTCCGCTCGTCCAGCGGTGTCAGTGTCAGCGTGCATAACGCGCAGCGCGAGATCGTCATCAATCACGCTCCGACCATCTCTGACGCCGGCTACAACGGCAACGCCTTTAACACGCATGTGCCGCACACAGTGCGGAAGACGGAGACGAGGAACTGCTCGGACTGTCATGTTTCCGTAAACGGAGACAACAACGCCTGGTTGGCTTCAACGCTGCTGCTCGGCAGCAACCAGATCAACTTCATGGGACGTTATATCTACGTCGCGGAAGGAAAGATGGGACTGTCTGCCACTCTGGTCGCGGAAGAGACGGAGCCGCAGGCTGTCTTCGGCAGTCATTTGCAGTCGATTGCTTATCCGGACAATTACGCGCGGCATCGCGAGCGCGAGTTGAGACTCAGCGAATCTCATGCGCATCGCTCCTATGAATCTAATCAGGTGCAGATGTATGGAGAGTTTCTGCTAAGCGCGGCCGGGCACAACGGATTCATCGTTTACGACATCGCCAACGTCGCGAACAAGGGCTTCAACCAACGCATCGTCACTGCGCCGTTTTCTCCGATCGGACAGAGCCTCCAGGTGCACACGAAAGATGCGACGGGAGTTGCCGTTGGTTCGCCGGCGCCGCTCGACCCCAGGCGGAAGCAACTGGCCGTCAATGAAGAACGGCCCGTCGCGCCGCTCTTCGGTTACGCCTTCATTTCTGACCGTGTCGAAGGTCTGATAACGGTGGACATCACTACTTTAACTGACGGCGTTCCCACTAACGATCATCTGAAGCGCGCAGCCACTTACAATCCCGACTCCAAACTGAGCGGCGCACGCAAGCTCATCATCGTCGGCAACTATGCTTATGTGCTGGTCGATCGTGCGCTGTTGGTTGTTCGCATTACCGATCCTACGAAACCGGAATTGATCGGCGAGGTCGGCGCCCCGTCGCTGCGTGATCCGCGCTCCATAGCCGTGCAGTTTCGTTATGCTTTCGTCACTGACGCTGACGGGCTGAAGGTTTTGGACGTGACGGACCTGGAACATCCGCGACCCGTAGCCGCAGCCATTGCTCTTCGAAATGCTCGCGGGGTTTATCTCGCGCGGACTTACGCGTATGTGGCTGATGGCGAGGATGGCCTCGCCGTTGTTGATGTCGAGCAGCCGGAACAACCGCGACTCGTGCAGCTTTTCAACGCCGGCGGCAAACTCAACGACGCTTACGATGTGAAGGTCGGGATGATGTACGCCGGCCTCTTCGCCTACGTAGCCGACGGCCGCAATGGTTTGAAAGTTGTAGAGCTGAGTTCGCCGCAGTCAGTGCCGGGCAACCTCGGCTTCGGCCCGCCACCGGCGCCGAAGCTGATCGCCTACTATCCGACTAAGGGCACAGCCATTCAGGTTTCGGAAGGCTATCATCGCGATCGCGGCGTGGACGAGAGCGGCAACCAGATCGCCATCTTCGGCCGGCGCGGCGCACGCCCGTTCAACTTTGAAGAACTGCGCCGCATGTACTTGATCAACGGACAGCTCTTCACCGTTACTGACGAGCCAATAAAAACGGCGGCAACGGGTGCACAGCAACGGTGAGAATAGGATGAGACTAGATCGATGGGATGAGAAAAGGCCTGATCAAAGCTGGCCTGCCGCTTTTCGTTTGTGAGCAACCTCTGACTATCTTTTCGGACGCCTTTCGGTTTTTGATAGTGTCTTAGTTTGACGGCTACCTGTTGTAATTTGACCTTCCTGGGTGTATAAGCCTCTCACTCCTCCAACGTTACTTAACCTCTAAGCTCAACGGAGTCTAAGCCATGAAAAGAACCCTAATAGTTGTTCTTCTCGCAGTCTTTTGCCGTTCATCAGAATTACTATCCGCACCAAAGAAAAAGAAGGCCTGAAGGAAACGCCGCCTGGTGCTGCGAACCTTGCTCGCTTGTCCAGATAAAAGATGAGCCATAATTTTGACGCGAATCTAAACATTCGCGCTGGCTCTCGCATCTCTCAGTTCAATTAGCCTTCGACGTGGCTGCAATGTCCTGAACATTGAGCCATGATGTTGACGGTTACTCTGATGAATATAGCTTTCAATCTGCCTCATATCCAATCTGCGAATGCCAATCGAAAAGTAAATCGAGTTCTTGTCTTAATCGCAGAAGATATCCACAACGGGCCCTCGCTTTCGCAGATGGCCCGGGAAGTAAATCTCTCCACCTCACGTTTGCGCCATCTATTCAAGGAAGAAACCGGAATGACGCCGACGCAGTACATCAGGTTTGTTAGGATGCGTAACGCCAGAGAGCTTGCGGCCAACACATTTCTAAACGTAAAGGAGATTGTTTCTTTGGTGGGGGGTTCCGATGAGAGTCACTTCTTGAAGGCCTTCAAGAGAGTTCATGGCGTCACTCTCAGCCAGTATCGCCGGCAGTGTGCGAGAGATGTAGCCACATCGGCCAGCAAATAGCCAGATCGGCCAATTACTAAGTCTTGTTTTGCGAAAGACTCCAGATTAGCCTTCCTCCGCATCCTCGCTCCTGTTGATCGGCTCAATTGCGGCATCTGCGCCGGGCTGATGCTACTAGGAGAAAAGTTGGGATCAAACACCGTTCCGATCACTCTCAGCTACTAGAGAGTGACTCACGCAGCTTGGAGGCCTTAGGACATGCGAGACAAAAAATCCGCGGCTGTTCTTACTACTTGTTTGATTTTACTTGGAATTGTCATTCTCTTTTCGCTGAAAGGGAAAATGTGGGCAACTGAGGCTCAGGGAGGAGATAACAATCTGCTGGTATTGACGCCAACATTTCAGTTCAACGTGTTGAAGGAACCAAGCGGGCTATTAGCGCTTGATAAGACGGTGTATGCCGGCGGTTCGAATTACTCCCTTGAATTTCATCTTTACATTGCTGACAGTGGCAACCACGTCATTCGTGACTTCAACCACGCTACGAGTAGTCTTTCGATACTAACCGGAACACTAGGAACGATTGGCTATACAAACGGTTCCCTTGGTTCCGCTCAGTTTAATTACCCGACAGGCCTGTCCGGTAAAAACATGACCAGCGCTGCTAATACCGGTTGTGATCAGTGGTATTACCCGCCATATGGTCATTGCTGCCCTGCTTGTATCCAACCGCACATCAGTCGCTACAACGCTCAGGAGATCTATGTTAGTGACTCTCAGAATTATGTTGTCCGGCGCATTTGCTCAGGCGACGCTCAAGCCGCAGTTGGACCTTGTGTTGGGCAACTCGGACAAGTAGGCACAGCCTGTGGTAACCACACAAAGGGTTACGTTAATGGTGCTGGCGGTTCGGCGAGCTTTGCATCCCTTGCGGGATTGTCAGACGGTGACTATAGCGGTTCTTATTACATTGCTGACGCAGAGAATCACGTAATTCGAGAGTGGGACGGAACCAACGTCTATACGGAGGCTGGAACGGGAGAGCCAGGCTTCGTTGACGGGTCCAGTGCTGTGGCTAAATTTATGGTTCCGGGCAAGACTGCGCGAGATGCCGCAGGATACACATATGTCGCTGATATCGGTAACAATGCCATCCGACGAATTGACAGCGGCGGAAATGTCATGACCTGTGCCGGAGCTGGGCCGCTAGAGCAGGGGTTTGTTAATGGACAGGGTTCCGCAGCAAAGTTTTACCGACCAACCGCGATCGTTTTTAACCCCGGCGATAACATGATGTATATCGCAGATTCCCACAATAATGTTATTCGGCGGATGGATGCCTCGGGCAACGTTACAACTTATGCAGGCACCGGCGCGGCGGGGCTCGTAAACGGCTCCCTATCACAGGCACAGTTCGATAAGCCGCTCGACTTGGTTATCCACAACGGATTCATGTACATCAGCGACAGCATGAATAACACCATTCGTCGAATTGACATGGCGAACGGCACAGTGACGACATATATAAATTGAAAGGAGTACTCTCACAATGCTAAGGCTTGGTACGGCTTTTCTAATGCTTCTGGTGGTAATTGTTTTCTCTTCATGCCTGAGCGTGGTTGGACCAAATCCGCCTGCTTTCCACGGAGGAATAAGATTTTGGTCTTTTTTCGATGTGGTAGATAATCCGCCTGCTATCCCAGTCCACCTGATGTCAATACCTCCCAACGCGGTGATCATATCAGGGATTCTCAACCAGGGTACAATAGGATTTGAGCAGGGACCAGCAAGCGGCGGAAGTGGTAATGATCGCGATTTTATTGGTGAAACAGACAAGTTTGGTATCAGTGACCATCCGACCATACGCGACAATGCTAACTGGACGATTAGCGCAGAGTATTCTTTCGTGATTCGTTCATGCGGCTTTACCCAGTCAACTTTCCGGATCCCGCCGGGCGGTGACCAGGTTTTTGCGGTGTGTTATTTAAAAGGATAAGCCGTGCGCACCATTATACGCGTAGCTTACGTTTGCGGCGCCTTGATATCAGTCCTCGTCATCGGTAGCTATGCTCGCCGTTGGTTCCAAGCCAAGCCAGCGGAAGTGATTATGTTCTCCATTATCGGACAGCGGCCATTCTCAGATTCTATCTTAACCGTATGGCCCGACGGTTCACGCGTTGAATCCCTACTCCGTCCGAATAAAGGTAAGAGTTACTTAGCTGCTTCGGGCAGTTCTCTCCGTGGTCGTCTCGTGGTCGCGGTTCACGAAAACAACAGCTTCACTCAACAGATCGAGAACCACCTCTATCTTTTTGAAACTGGTTCGGGCGCATGGCAGCGATTACTAACGTTGGATGGTGGAGAAGGATACGGCCTGATCTCGCCTGACAATTCCCATGTCGTATTGGAATTCGAACCTAAAAGTGTATCGGGTGAGAAGCGCGGCGATGATCGCCTGTGGCTAGTCGATCTGTCGACCGGACAAGCAAAGAAACTCACGACGAACGATGAAGAAGGTACTTGGGACACGCTTCCTGCATGGCGCCCGGATAGTGAAGAGATCACGTTTCTTCGATGTCAGATGTCGCAAACCGGAATAAGAACAAAGCTAATGCGAGTCTCGCGAAAAGGGCCGCAGCCAAGCCTTCTCGCCGAAGGGGCGGTTGACGCATGTTATTCACCGGACGGCAAGCAGCTTGCGATGGTTGCAAGCGGGGGATTGCAGATTTGGGATCCAGCTAAAGATGAACGAAGATTAATCGTTCCATGGGATACCTTCCCAAATCATAAATACCTAGCCGTGGGGCTCGCCTGGTCCAAGATGACGAATAGTATCGCGTTCGCGATTACAAATCAGACCACAGGCGAATCGGAGTTGTGGACAGTTTCAAGCGAGGGTAAGGATGCTAAGAAGATCTTTAGTACCAAGAGTGGAAGAATAAGCTTTCCTACATTCATCCGAAATTAGTAGCTGGCTGGCCCGCGCGCCCGAGAGACTATTGAGTGAGTATTCTGGCTATAGGAAAAACCGGCGAATGAAAACTGCTCCACTCTGAGTCTATATCACGTTCATTTTATCCTCCTTATCGACATCGGAAAATAGAACTAGCCGGAAGTTTGCCTGATTTGATTCGCATACTCTGCACAGGGTGCCATCTTCGAGAGTTATCACCAGCAATAGAGCGCAACCCTTGTTTGCAATACCAACGTCTGAAGGTGCGATATCTTCAGATAAGAACGTCCGAAATCGCGTTGCGCGACTCAGCGGCAGCGTAAGACCGCCATTTTCGGACAAGCCTAGATATAACAGCTCTCTAGACACCCCTTTAACGATAGCGGTCGAAAAGATTTTCAATCCGTTGCATCCAACGGCAACACTCAAAGGGGAAGAGGAACTCTTCCACCTTTTTAAATGCTCCATGGCCATTTCAGGCGATATGTCCATATTCGTTGAATCCGGGTGTCTAAAATAGAAGGACACACCGAAGAAGTTCGTCGAAGGCAGCGGGCTCTGAGGAGGTATTCTTTCGGAGGCAGCTTAACGTGTCAAGCACACCGAACTCAATGTGTGCAAGATTCGATGTCGAAAGCGCGACGCGGATGCATTGCAGTTGCAATCAGCCGTTGGCCGCAGTAATTGCAACTGCGAATGATGCGCTGGCGATCAACCGGCGCTATGGCCGAAACCGTCTTGAGGTATTTTGGCGCAACGAGTGGCACATTTTCTGCTCAGGCATGCAGAACGGTTTGAAGGCCCATGCCCGCCGTCCCGATGGCGTCCAGGTCTTTTAGTCCGCGGACAAGGCTCAGCACTATTTTCATTAGCCTGCCCTGGTAAACTTATTGCGCGCTCGTCCCTTATTGGCCGGCACTCGCCGGCTCTACTCCAAGACAACTCCATCAACCATTTCAGACGGCAAGGTGGACCGGAAACGCAACAGCGTTTTTACATCGTCTGCCGACTCAATCTCCAGCGCGGCGTTTGCTCCCTCGGCAGTCTGTGCAAGCCAGAGGTGTGTTGGCTGAGTGATGGTATGGGTCAAATGATCTTCCGGAGATTTGCCCAGGCTGATCGAGATTGTTTCCGGATCGCCGTTTTTCGCGGCGGTAGTAATGCCTTCAAGCGGAAGGTTTCGTGCTTCCTGTTGCGCGCCAAGGTCAGGGGCAAACACCTCCAGCGTTGCCAGCCAGCCTTCGTGCTGTTGGGTGAAGGTGTCGAGGAACGTCGCCCACTGAGCGCGCGGGATTTCCTGGGTTGGCATAATCCATTCCTTTCTCTCAGAGACCTGACGGAAATGTCTCGGCCGGTTCGTGGACTTCTTCCATGGTCCACTCTGGTGTGCGCTCCAGCGGTTCCACGGCGCGCGTGTGATCAAAGTGAAGCAGCGCGTCAAATTGATCTGCCAGGCGTGCATAAAAATAGTGGCTTTGCCGCTCAGTTTCCGGACGATAGATAACGCCGATGGCGCGCTCCAGCCGTGGCGGTCGTAACGCGGCAACCGCCGCTGGTTCGCGCAGCGAGATCTGGAAACGCGGAATTCCGACCTCGTGAAGCAATGCTTCATAACTGTCTCGTAGTGCTGGCCGCACCTGCTTGCGCTCGGCAGGCGCGTCCCAATTCGAAGCGGCTGTGACTGTCCCTGTATAAGTTGAAAACCCGACCAGCACCGCATTGTCACCGTGTCGCTCGCGCACCAGTTGACCAACGTTGAGCTCGCCGCGTTCGCCCATCTCGGTCGCGCGCGCGTCGCCCAAGTGAGAGTTGTGCTCCCAGACTACAACCTTGGCAGATTGTCCCTGTCGGGCGAAATGGCGCACGAGTGACTCGAGTGTTTCGGCCATGTGCCGATCGCGCAGGTTCCATGAAGGCACTGTGCCGCGAAACATCGAGCGGTAATACTCTTCCGCATTCTTTACCAGCCGGGCGTTCTGCTCGGCGAAAAAGAAATCGTCCGCGGCAACGCGACCATCGCGACTGGCGTAGTCAGCGGCGCGTTTGCGCAATTCGATCAGTTGATTGACAACTTCATGCTCGCACGACTCAGTCAGATCGAAGCCGGCCGCGTAACCATAAGCCTGAGCGTCCTCGCCAAAGTGATCGAAACAGGAGTAGCGATAACGCGCACGCTCTGCCGCGTCGGGATCAACTTTTTTCAGGTAGTCCAGCACCGCTTCGATCGACGCATGCAAACTATAAAGATCGAGACCGTAGAAGCCGGCCTTGTTTGCATCGTCTTTGAGCGCATCGTTGTGCTCGCGCAACCAGCCGATGAAATCAAGCACGTCGGCATTGCGCCACATCCAGGTGGGAAAGCGTTTGAAGCCGGCCAGCGAGTCGATGGCTTCAACATCATCGGAGGCGCCGCGCACAAATCGATTTACGCGATAAGCGTCGGGCCAATCGGCCTCGACCGCAACCGCGGTAAAGTTTTTTTCCTGAATGAGCCGCTTCGTTATTTGCGCCCGCTCGCGATAGAAGTCGTGAGTGCCATGCGATGCCTCGCCCAGCAGTACAAAGTGGGCATCACCAATCCGTTCGATGAGCGGATCATAATCAGAGGGTGCGCCGGTGAGAGCGTTGGCGCTCTTGCTTATCACATTCGCTAAATTCGCTGTTGACTGAGACTCCATCACGTCCCTCCTTGCCAGGCAGGCTTGCAGTTCAGAGTTCAAGCTTTAGCTTGCTTCTAGGAAACCGCAGCCTAAAGGCTGAACTCTAAACTGCCTGAATGGCGTTAACTTCCCGCCTGTCCCCCGGCGCGCGAAGCTGCATGTTTAGTTTGTGTCGTCGCTTTTCTTAGCAGCTCGCGAACTTCCTCGTCTGTAGTTTGCGAGAAGTCTTCGTACCACAAGCCAACGCCGCGAAAAGGCTCCGGCGTCACGGCGCACACAATTTCATCAACCTCCCGACGAAACTCTTCACATGTCTGCGGCGCGGCCACAGGCACCGCAACTACGATCTGCGCCGGCCCCTGTTTGCGCAGAGCCTCGGCCGCGGCGCGCATTGTCGAACCAGTGGCGAGGCCGTCATCAATCAGTATTGCGATGCGACCCTTCACGTCGGGAGGCAGACGATCGCCGCGATAAGCGCGTTCGCGCCGTTCCAGCTCGCGCTGCTCTTCGGCTGCAACCGCATCGATCACTTCATCCGGAATGTGCAACTGGCGCACGACGTCTTCGTTGATGACGCGCACGCCGCCCGACGCGATTGCCCCCATCGCCAATTCTTCATAGCCGGGTACACCCAGCTTTCGCACCAGGAAAATATCGAGCGGCGCACCGATCGCTTTAGCAACTTCGTAAGCAACCGGTACGCCGCCCCGCGGCAGCGCCAGGACTATTACGTCGGAGCGATTGGCATACTTCCGGAGTCTCGCTGCCAACTGCCTTCCAGCATCAGTTCGATCTCGAAAGATCACTTGTTACTCCTTAACAAGCGGTTGAACCGCCAAGACGCCAAGATCGCCAAGCAATAAGAGTTTAGGAATAAACATTAGCTCTCCTGGCTCATCTAGCAGGTTGCAGTTCCCTCCTTCTTCACGCGGCATCGTCCGCCGCATGCAGATGTAGCCGAAACCACCTCGCTGCCAGACGAGCAACTTCTTCCAGCGCGCCCGGTTCTTCAAAGAGATGCGTTGCTCCAGGCACAATCTTTAGTTCCTTTTCACAACGCAACCGGGCATATGCTTCCTGGTTCAACTTGATCACTTCGAAGTCCAGTCCGCCGACAATTAGAAGTGTTGGCGCCTTAACTTTCGGCAATGCGTCTCCGGCAAGATCCGGCCGTCCGCCGCGCGAGACGACCGCGCCCACCTCATCGCCCAGTTCGGCGGCAGCGACTAAAGCCGCGGCGCCGCCGGTACTCGCTCCGAAGTAGCCAACGCCAAGACGCGAAGTTTCAGGTTTACTCTTGAGCCAGTTGGTCGCATCGACCAGACGTTTTGCAAGCAGTCCAATGTCGAAGCGCAGATGCCGCGTAGTCATATCAACAGCCTCTTCGTCTGGTGTGAGCAAATCGAAGAGCAGCGTGCCAATGCCCACCTCCCGAATAGTTCGCGCCACGAACTGATTGCGCGGACTATGGCGGCTGCTCCCCGATCCGTGCGCGAACAAGACGACGCTGGTAGCGCCGGCTGGCACGCTCAACTCACCTTCCAGCGTGATTCCTCCCGAAGGAATCTGCGCCGTTTTGCTTCGTGCGGCAGCGGTTTCGCGGATGTATGCCAGGTTTCACCTCCGATTTCCAAGACGCTTTTCTTCAAAGCGCACTCTTGTTCTGAAGGGTAATTTTTTGGAAGAGAACTACTTCGGGGGAATTGCTACTTCAGATTTTACTCCTTAACTGCCAGTCTGCGAACTGCATAAATCATCAAGCGCATAAAAAGCAGATTCAGAACACATTCATCACACATTCTAAATGCAACTTGCTTGGCAGATGTTTAATCGGCTCGGTAAATATCGGATTATCTGGGTGGCAGGTTCGGGTAAGATACCGCAACAGGCTTTCGGAAAATCGGAGGTGCAGCGCGATGGATAGCAGACGCGTAACAATCAGCATGGCATTGATAGCCCTGATCTGCTTTTTTCTGCCGTGGGTGCAATTGAGTTGCGGCGCTGCCGAAAACCGGCTTAGCGGAGTTGATCTCGCGCGTGGTGGTCATGGTGGGCTATGGCTAATTCCGGTTCTAATGCTTGCCGCCCTATTTTTCGGCATTGTGCAAGTCTGGAAAGATCGCGGTGAGGTTTCAGCGCTCATCGGATTCATGGCCGGGCTTGTCAGTGCCTACCTTATGAATCGAGAACGAGTCAGAGCCGAGGACACTTCAGGATTGGTGGCGGTGAGCCTCACTGGCTGGTTCTGGCTCGGCCTGGGATCGACGATCGCGCTCGCAATAGTCAGCGCGTTTCGTTTTTTGAAACGCCCCCGAGAAAGCTGATCCATACCATTTGGCTCTTGCCGCATGAAGTCAGTACCAACCTAGTCTTCCGTTGCCAGATCCGTGGGTAATGATTCCGCGCCCCGAATCGTCTCGCTGCTCGCGGGCTTCGGTGCGTGGCGCGAGCCGAAGAAGGATGTCCGGTCCAGCACTTTTTCCTGAAACTGTTCAAGGTAAAGATAGATCACGGGTGTGATGTAGAGCGTGATGAATTGCGAAACCACCAGGCCTCCGACAACCACCAGCCCGAGCGGTCGGCGGGAGGAACCATCGGCGCCATAACCGAGCGCGATCGGCATCGCGCCAAAAACCGCGGCAAGCGTAGTCATCAGAATTGGCCGGAAACGGTCCATGCTCGCGTCGTGAATTGCTCGATCCGCCGGTTCGCCGGCATCAACACGCTGGCGCGCAAAGTCGACGATCATGATGCCGTTTTTCTTGACGATCCCCATCAGCATGAACATGCCAACGAAGGCGTAGAGTGATGCCTCCTGACCAAACAGAACGAGCGTTAACAGACCCCCAACCAGCGCTGTGGGAAGCGTTGACAGCACAGTCAGCGGATGCACGTAGCTTTCGTAGAGAATTGCCAGAATCACGTACATCACGAACACAGCCAACGCCATCAGAACGGTCAGGCTAGTGACAGTATTGCTGAACGTCTGCGCCTCACCTTGCAGTTCCCCGCGCACGCCAGGCGGGACAATTTCCGCCGCCGATTTGTTGATGAAGTTCGTAGCATCGCCGAGAGCCACGCCGGGCTTGAGATTGAAAGAGAGCGTCACGCTGGTGAACTGATTAAGGTGATTAACTGCCTGCGGACCGAGTATCGATTTCCAGTTGACCAACTCGCCCAGCGGCACGAGTCGCTGCCGGTCGTCAGATCTTATGTAGAGCCGCGACAAGTCTTCCGGATTCGCGCGCGCCGCGTCTTCCATCTCGAGAATGACCTGGTACTGGTCCTCTGGTTTCTTGACGAGGTAGAGGTAGTTCTGCGAATACGCGTTGCGCAACAGCGACAAGATGCGCGCCTCGGATACGCCATAAGTTTTGGCTTGATCGCGACGAAGCTCAATATCGAGATTGGGAGTGTTGTTGTACAAGTCCGAGGAAACTGTCTGGAATCCCGGATACTGCATAAGCTTGCCCATCAACTTTTGACTAACATCGTAGACCTGCTCGGGATTCGCGCCGGACACGGCAAAGGCGTATTGTCCCTGAGTTTGGCTGGTCACGCCGGTGCTGATTTCCAAAACTGGAAATGGCCGAAGAAAAGTAAACACGCCCGGAATTGAATTAAGCTTTCCCATCATCTGACCAGCCACTTCTTGTATCGGTTGGCGCTCAGCGGGCGGGCGTATGAAGGTAAACGTGATTCCCATGTTCGACGCCAGAAAACCCGTTGCCCCGGTCATGGTGAAGTCTGTAATCACATTCGGATCCTCATGGAGGGCCTGGTCCACGCGATCCTGAATGGCGCGCATTTGATCGGGCGATGAACCTTCACGCGCAATGAACGCGCCAAAAATTACGCTGCTATCGCCCGGCGGCAGGAAGGCTTTCGGAACAACTATAAACAGCAAGATCGTTCCGGCAAGACACACGACCCAAATGACTGGAGATATCCATCGATGTCGCAGGAACCACCAGAGCGATCCTCCATACATGGCAAGCACGCGCTTCTCGATGCCGCCGATCACTCGTTCCATCCAGGTCTTCTTTGCGCCCTCGCCGCGCTGCTTTAACAGCCGTGCGCACATCAGCGGAGTTAACGTCAGCGACACCAAACCGGAAGCGAAGATCGCAATGACAATCGTGATGGCGAACTCGCGGAAGATGCGGCCGACCAGACCTGACATGAATACCAGCGGAATAAACACCGCCGCCAGCGAGATGGTCATCGACATGATCGTGAAGCTGATTTCCCTGGCGCTGTTGATGGCTGCCTCGAAGGGCTGCTCGCCACGTTCCATTCGCCGCACGGTGTTTTCGAGAAACACGATTGCATCGTCAACCAGAAATCCGATCGCCAGGGTCAGCGCCATCAATGATAAGTTGTCGAGACTGTAGCCCAATGCGCGCATCGCTATAAACGTGATAAGCAATGATAAAGGCAGCGCGACGGTAGGGATAAGCGTGTCGGTGGCTCGACCGAGGAAGGCAAAAATCACCAGCACCACCAGGACAAAGGCGATAACCAGCGTAGTTTCCACGTCGATGACCGAGTGCACGATGCTCTGCGAGCGATCATAAATCGGCGTGACGCGAATTGAGCCGGGCAGCTCGGAGCTGATCTGCGGCAATACTTCCCGAATGCTTTTGGACACCTCAACTGCGTTGGCGCCCGCCCGACGATTGACCGCCACGATTACAGTAGCCGACGGCACTTCATACCCGCGAACCCAGAACCGCATGTTGACGCGTTCGTCCTGAACGGAATCCTTAACCTCGGCCACGTCGCGCAGGTACACAGGCGCGCCGCTGGTGCCGCCAACAATCAAGTTGCTGTATTGCGCAGCGGTTTCGAGTTGACCTTGCGGTCGCAGGATCGCCGTTCCGGAGCTGCTGTCCAACTGCCCGGCTCCGGTATAGCTCGTTCCGCTTTTGATCGCGGCGCTCAAGTCGTCAATTGAAATCCCTCGCGCCCACATCGCCGCCGGGTTGGCTTTGATCCGAATAGCGGATTTTGTACCGTACACGTTCACACGCGACACACCGGGGAGGATACTGAGCCGCTGCCCCACCTGCGTGCTCGCGTAGTCGTAGAGCTGACCCGGCGTGACGGAGTCGCTGGTCATCGCGATGTACATGATCGGCTGATCGTTGGGATTGCTCTTCGAATATGTCGGCGGCGAGGGAAGGTCGGCAGGAAGACTGCTAATGGCCTGCGAAATGGCAGTCTGCACGTCGGTCGCGGCCGCATCGATGTTTTTATCGAGCGCAAACTGGAGCGTGAAGCTGGCTACGCCCTGAGTGCTCGATGAAGTTACAACCTCGAGCCCATTGATCTGCATAAACTGGCGCTCGAGCGGTGTGGCGATGTTGTTTGCAATGGTGTCCGGACTCGCTCCCGGGTAGCCCACCTGCACCTGGATGACGGGATAATCCACTGCCGGAAGATCGTTCACCGGCAGTTGCAAGTAGCTCAACACTCCGAACAGGATTACTGAGGCCGTCAACACCGCGGTCATGACAGGCCGGCGAATGAAAGGTTCCGAGAGGTTCATTATTTTCCCCCGTTACCATCGGTGGCCGGACTCGCCGCGTCGCGCGGTTGCTCGAGGCGGACCTTGCCGCCGGGCGTGACGCCAAGCTGGCCGCTGACAACAACACGTTCGCCGGACTCCACTCCGTTTTCAACAACAATTAGATCGCCCTGGCGCTGGCCCAGTGTCACCGGCCGCTGTTCCGCAGTCGAGTCCTGCTTGACGACGTAAACAAAGGATCCCTTGGCCGACATTTGCGGGGCAGTCGCAGGCACGAGCACCGCCTGATGAATCGTATTCAATACCAGACGAATATTGACGAACCGGCCCGGCCAAAAGCGATGTCCGGCATTCGGAATCGTGGCGCGCAGATTCACTGTGCCGGTCGTGTTCTCCACGACGTTGTTTAGAAATGTGAGCTGACCGATAACCGCCTCATCGGAAGTATCAGGGAAACGCACCTCTGCTCTCAGCCTGCCTGCTGCCATCTGTTGCTGCACTTCTGCGAGGTTGTTTTGGGAGATAGTGAAGTCAGCGTAGATAGGGTCCAATCGCTCGATTACCAGCAAAGCATTGCTACTGCCGGAATTTCCCGAACCAGCGCCACCAGAATTGCCACTTGAGCCGCCAGGGTTAACGACGTTTCCGATGTCTACGAGTCGCTGGCCCGCGCGACCGTCAATCGGAGAGCGAATGTAGCAGTAGCTGAGTTGGACCTTCGCACTCTCAACCGCCGCCATGTCCACCTTGATCGCTTCATCCGCGCTGTGAACTGCGGCGCGATCGGCATCGGCGTTCGCGTTAAGAGAGTCCTGGTTCGCTCGCAACTGTTCATACTGTTCCCGAGCAATGACGCCTTGCTCGACCAACTTGCGATACCGGGCAACCTGGACGTCGCCCCACTTCGCCTGGGCAATCTCCCTGGCCAGGTTCGCTTCAGCCTGCTTCTTCAGTGCGTTGTCTCTGGACACGTTCGCCTGGGCTTGTCGCAGGCTCGCTTCGAAGGGCCGGGTGTCGATCGTAAAAAGCATTTGACCCTTCTTCACGTCCGTGCCGTCAGTAAAATGGATCTGAGTAATGCGCCCCGACACCTGGGGCTGAATGGATACCACCTCGCGCGCGACAGTCTTGCCGATTGCGTCCAGATATGTCGGGACGTCCTGGCTGATCGCAACGGTGACTGACACGGGAGCCGGTGGTCGTTCAAAATTCTGCTGCGCCTTGTTTGCGCAGCCCGCGAAGAAGACGGCCGACAATCCCCCTAAAAAAAGAACTACCCCAAAGCGCGAGCGCCATCCCTTATCATTTCTCATGGCCGTTTTCTTTCAACCCTTAGAGTTCGTCGAGGACAAGACGATTATCATATCCTGACCCGGAATCAGGCAAACATCCCAATGCCGTGAGTTACGTCTGAAGGGTCAGTTTTGTTGCAGCCAGGCGTGGAGGCGACTCGCCGTTGGCAGCAACCGAGGTCGCCGATAGTGGGACCGCGGGCGACTCGCCCGCCTCAAGCTGCGCTCTCACTCAAGTAGAGGTTGAGTTTTTCAACTGAGACAATTTGGCATTCAACGAAAGCGGACGAGTCGCCCGCGGTCCCAGAATTGGCAGGTTCATTCCTCGCCGCGCTCTGCTTTCTGCCTTCTGCCTACTGCCTACTTCACGAACTCCCAGTGCCAGGGTTCATAGCAATACGGGCGGAAGCCGAAGTGTTCCGCATTGCGCACCAGCCACTGATAGACGCGCGTCTCAACTTGCAGCGCGCGATTTGAATCCCTCGTATCGACCGGCTCACCGCCGACGTAAAGATCCAGTGCGCGGCCGGTGAAGTGGGGACTGTTTACGGCCAGGCCGGCGCTGCCTGAGTTAGGCGCCTCGCGCCGCAGTTTCTCCTGATACTCGCGCGAGCGAAACGCGGAGATGATCTTTAAATATTTTTCGTCAACAGCTAGTTCACCATGTGGCGCGCGTGCGAGGCCGAGCGATCGGTCGGCAACAGCCGCGGCAACCATGCGCTTGTAGGCGGCGTAGGTGCGGCGCTCAACCAGGCGCAGTTCGTCCGCACGCGTCGGGTCGTAAAAATCCGAAATCGGAGCGGTGAGCAATTGCTCCGGCGGCGCTACGGAGCGATCCTTTAGTCGCGCATCCTGCCAGGTCATGATCATCGCGTAGAGCGTCTCCTCATCGAGGGCGCCGCTCGGCTTCAGCCCTGATTTCGCCTGCCACCGCGAGAGTGCCAACGAAAACTTTTCGCTGGCGGCGTCATTCTTCGTGTGAATGAGCTGCTTGATGAGCGGCGTATAGAGATACCAACCGCGCTGCTGCTTGCCGCCGAAGGTCCAGTTCAGTTCGCTGCTGAGCTGCGCATTTCGCGTCGCGGCCTCGCGAAAGAAAGAATGAGCAGCGGTTTCCTTGTTGCGACTGTCGGCGCTCGGCTTCAACACGCGCTTCACCGCTACGCCATCACTAGACTTCGACTTTGACTGACTGCGACCGATCCCGGCGGCCAAGGAGACCACGGCGAGTGATGTTGCGAGAGCGATAACTACCACTGCGCTGTGTTTCTTCAAGTGCTTCATCACAATCCCTACGGCGACGAAATTCAGCGAAACTCTCCCAACAGACTATCAGATGCGCGAGCGGCGATCACGGTTCGACGCACGTTTGTATTTACCGACATCGCTGTGCCGCCTCTGTGTTCTCGGTGTCTCTGTGGGTGACCAAAACGTGTGAAAAACTTTCACCACCGAGACACAGAGAACACTGAGATAGCCCGGAGAAACACTCTGGTCTAAGGCTGGCGGTCAGGATTGCCGCCGGTAGTTTTTCTTCGATGCTCTTCCAGGGCGCGTTCAGTGAGCAGAAAGTTTTTCTTGATTCGATCGCGGAAAACCTGCGGCGCGCCGGCGGGATATTTGTCCGCATTCTTCAGCATGTAGTTGACAACTGAGAATAGCGAATCTCTCATGCCCTGGAGATTAAACGAATGTTTCTGGTCGTGTCGGCGGCAACTGATCAGAGTCTTCTCGACGATGGCCAATGGAAATCTCGCGAGCACGCGCAGGAAGAATTCGAAGTCTTCATTGTAGAGAACGTTCTCATCAAACAGGCCGACGGTCGCGATCACGTCGCCTCTCAGCGGCGCATCGGAGCAGGAAGGGAGGAACCGCGGAAAGAAATCCTGTTCGATCTTCGGGAAAAAGCTGCAATGGTCGTTTACGATTATTCGACCGTGATAATCGGTCCATCTTTGTCGCGCGGTTGAATCCGAGTCTTCCAGGATTATCGAACCATCCTGAAACACGCGAAAGTAACAGGCAATAAGCGCGGCATCCGGACAAGCCTGGACGGCCGCCCATTGATATTCTATCTTCCGCGGGTCCCACAGATCGTCGGAATCCAACAACGCAATCCACTGCTCGGTGGCGCGCCGGAGACCCGCATTACGCGAGCGTGAAAGACCGCGCTGCTTTTCCTCGACGACGACGGCGCCCAGTTCCGAGGCTATCTGGGCCGTGCGATCCGTGCAGCCGTTGTCCACTACAATGATCTCGGAAACGTTCAGAGTCTGTGCGTGCACACTCTCGATGGCTTCACCGATGAAGCGTTCCGCATTCAGCGCGGGAATGACGACTGAGATGGGAGCAACAGGCATACGAGTTCTGTTAACCTAAAGGACGCCGTGCTAAAGCGACGGTGCCAGTAAGATTAACAATCTAGCACAAATTACTAAATCAACTACGGGAGATAAGCCGTGGCCGACAATACTCCGCTCTCCGTTAGTCAAAGCAAACCGCGACGCCACTATTCTTTCTTCGTAAAGTTTGTGGCAGTCGTAACCAGCGTCGTGCTGACACTCCTGGTTTTGGAAGTCGGCACGCGCGTCGTCTTTGCGATGCGTGGCCTAGATATTCGTAGTTATCAACCATCGTTCACATACGCGCCAGGCGCCTCGACACGATTCGATCGCAGCCGTTTCACTTCTCATCCTTTTCTGCCCTACGCGCCGCGGCCATACGACAGCAGAAAACTTTACGTCTATCGTGACGGCCTCCAGGGGCTGCTGGAGTTTGATATTAAGAACGACTCCCTGGGCTTTCGCACTCCTGAACGCCCTTTCGAAAAGGCTCCGAACGTCAAACGGATTATCACACTGGGCGGCTCGACCACCTGGGAAGGTGCGGTAAACGACAGGACCTGGCCGGCGCTGTTGGAAAAGAAACTTAACGCCTACTACGAAAAGAGTGGCGCACGTGTTGAGATAATAAACCTGAGTGTCGATATGGCTTCCTCGCCGATGAGCCTGGTCAATCTTGCGTTTACGGGAATCGAGTATCACCCGGACCTGGTGATCAGTTCTGATGGCGTGAATGATTCGTTTCTGCTCGGCTTCGAGGGAGAAGCGTCCGACTACCGTTCGCTGATGGACCGCTACGATGATCGCGTGCAGCCGTTGCAGGCGCGGCTGCCGAGCTGGGCGTTTAAGTCGTACCTGATTAGCGTTGTCTCACAGAAGTTTGATTCGGCGTCGCACGCTAAACCCGATCTTTATAGTCAGGTGATCGCGAACAAAACTTCTCAACTGAAGCCCGCGGCAAATCCTTTGGCCGGAATCCAATATTTTGAGCGCAACTTGAGATCGATGCGCGCGATCTCCGCTGAGAACGAAGCCAGGTTCGTCGCCTCCACTGCACATTGGACCGAGCCGCCGCCGAAGATTAGCGCGATGAATGCCGATCTGCGTGAATTCTTCCAGCGTAACAGAATCGATTACCTGGATCTCGATGAAGCGTTACCTCACCATGATTCATCCATTCACACAGATGCGGTGCATTGGACTGAGAAAGGACTCGACGAGGTAGCCGAGCAGTGGAAGACGAAGATTGTCGCCGCGGACCTGTTGGGCCTGAACAATTCTCACTGATTGATAGTATCCCAATTCTGTTTACTGGGACCGCGGGCGTCTCGCCCGCTTTCGTTGAATGTCACTCAATCAGAGTTGGCAGATTTAACTCTGACTCGAGTGAACTTGTAGCTTGATGCGGGCGAGACGCCCGCGGTCCCAGTAAGTATGGTTACAGCTCAATCTGGCGGGCCGAAATCACCGGCGGGAAGCTGTGCAGTTCTTCCATTGAATCGCTGGACAGTGGTGCGTCTATTTCGATCACGGCCATCGCTTCCCCGCCCCGTTCACGTCGGCCGAGATGAAAACGGCTGATGTTAACGCCGCGTTCGCCCAGGATTGTTCCCACGCGTCCGATCACGCCCGGCACGTCGCGGTTGCGCATCACGAGCATGTGACCGTGGGGAATCGCCTCGATGTGAAAGCCGTCGATCTCGGTGATGCGCCCTTCGCGGGTTTGTTCTCCGAAACCAAAGATGGTACCGGCAAGCGATTGTTCTCCGTTCGCGCTCACCACGCGCGTTCGGATCGCCGGAACAAAGTCAGAACCCGCACGAAAATAGCTCGTCGTACAGTTGATGCCGCGCTCTTCAGCGATTAGAAATGCATTGACTGCGTTGACTCGCGCGCTGACGTCGCGCAGCAGGCCGGCAAGAAACGAGCGCGTCACGGGCGCCGCATTGAGCTCCACTATCTCACCGGCAAATTCAAGCTTCACTTCGCGCACAGCGCTGTCGACGAGTTGCGCCTGGAAGCGACCCAGCTTCTCGGCCAGTTCAATATAAGGTCGCAGCACGGCCAATTCTTTCGTGCCGAGTGAAGGAACGTTTACGGCACCGCGTAAAGCGCCGGTCAACAAGTAATCACGCATCTGTTCGGCGACGGTGAACGCAACTCCCTCCTGGGCCTCAGCGGTTGAAGCGCCGAGGTGCGGCGTGGCAATAACTTCATCGAGCAACAACAAAGGATGATCCGGCGCGGGCGGCTCTTGAGTAAAAACGTCAAGCGCGGCGCCCGCAACTTTTCCGGACTTGATCGCGTCATGCAGGGCGCTCTCGTCCACCAGCCCACCGCGCGCGCAGTTGATGATCCTTACGCCCGGCTTCATGCGCGCGAAAGCATCGCGACCAATAACGCCACGCGTTTCGGCGGTCAGCGGTGTGTGGACAGTTATGAAATCCGCGCCGGCAAAAAGCTCGTCAAGCGGCGTCAACTCAATTTCCAAATCGCGCGCCTGTTCCGGCGCCAGGAAAGGATCGAAGGCAACGATCTTCATGCCAAACGCGCGCGCGCGTGCGGCAACGGTCCGGCCTATTCGCCCCATGCCTACCACGCCGAGTGTTTTGCCCTGCAACTCCACCCCGATGAAAGATTTTCGATCCCAATGGCCCGACTTAAGACTGCTGTTCGCCTGGGGAACGCGACGAGCCAACGCAATCAAGAGCGCGATCGTATGCTCCGCGGTGGTGATCGTGTTGCCATCGGGCGCGTTCATCACGACGATGCCACGCTCGGTGGCCGCCGGCACGTCGATGTTATCAACGCCGACACCGGCGCGACCGACCACGCGCAGCGCGGTTGCGTGGTCCATCAAGTCGGCCGTGACTTTGCTTTCACTTCTGACGACCAGGCCGGCGCATCCAGACAGCGCGTTGCGCAATTCCGCGCCTGCGAGTCTGGTGCGTTTCTCCACCGCAAAACCCGCGTCGCGCAAGGGCTGAAGACCGGTATCGCTGACGTCGTCAGCTACAAAAATCTTAATCTGCTGAGTAGACATGAAAACTTTCGCTTTAGATTATCTAAGTCCCAGGGTACAAAGAGGTGGTATGGTAACAGTCTGCTTGATGTCCGACAAACTTGAGTTTGTCGTACCGGTAAGTTTCGAGTTCCGAGTTTCGGGTTTCGAGTTAATTGGCAAGCCCGAAACTTCAAACTCGAAACTCGGAACTCGAAATTCGAGAGCTTGGGAGAGCAAATGGAGATTTTCGTTTATCGAGCGGGCTCAAACAAAGTGGAAGAAGGTTTCACTGTCGCGCAGCTTCCGGAGCTATTGCAGGACGAGAACGCGGTAATCTGGGTTGACATGGAGGCGCCGTCACTCGACGACGACGGTGTGCTGCTGGATGTGTTCCACTTTCACCCGCTGACGATAGAGGACGCCCGGGCCATCCGTCACCATCCCAAGGTCGAAGAGTTTCCCGACTACATTTATTTCATCGTGCACGCGGTGCGGACAGACGCCAGCCCCGAGCGTTTCAACACCATCGAGCTGGACGGTTTTCTCGGGCGAAACTATGTCGTTACCTATCATCACGACAAGTTTACCAGCGTCGATAAGGTGAAGCAGACCGTGCGCTCGAGCCCGGTCACCTGCCAACGCGGCGCGGTGTTTTTACTGCACGCCATAATAGACAGCATCGTCGATGACTACCTGCCGGTGATGGATGATTTCGACGAACGGATAAATGAGCTCGAAGACAACATCTTCACGTTGCACCGGCCAAACGACAAGATCCTCGAAGAGATTCTGGGCCTGAAGCGAAGCGTCTTGCGACTGCGGCGCATCTCCTCAAAGCAGCTCGAGGTCTTGTATCGCATGAGCCATGGCCAGTTTCAACTCATCTCGGGACCGGTGCTGCCCTTCTTCCGCGACATCTACGATCACCTGGTGCGCGTCACCGACCTGGCGGAGAGTTATCGCGATCTGATCAGCGGTTCGCTGGAGGCGTATTTGTCTGTGGTCTCGAATCGGCTGAACGAGATCATGAAGGTGCTCACAATTTTTTCAGCCGTGATGCTGCCGTTAACTTTTATCGCGGGCGTTTACGGCATGAACTTCGACTATATGACGGAACTCCATTGGCATTACGGTTACTTCATGGTTTGGGGAATTATGATCAGCGTCGCCGTCGGTATGTTGCTGTTGTTTTGGAAACGCGGCTGGATCGGGAAAGCGGAACCCAGGAGAAGGATAAAGGATGAAGGAAAGGGGAACTGGGGAAAAGGGTAAGGGGAAAGGGCAAAGGCAAACGGTAAGGTAATATGAGGGATGCACTGGTAGAAGTCCGATGGGGTCATTGCTCGAACGCTTTTCCTTTACCCTTTCCCCCTTACCCTTTCCCCTCTTCCCCATTGCCCCGCCTTTACATCGGCCCTGCGTCTTTGATTTCATCCGGCTCATCAAGCAGACCATCGGGCGATGGTCCAGGATCGAGACCTGTATCAGTTGAACTCGAATCCGTTTCAGTTTCTTCCAGATCGCTCAGAGTTTTGTCGCTTGTCGCTTCAGACTTCCGCTCAACTAGCTTCCTTTCTTCTTCTTTTGCCGGATCTGTCCCCTTTGAATCCTGCATGATTTGATCTCCTTCTAGACAAGTCTGCTGATTTCCATCACGGCAGCCAAAACCCAAGTTGAATACAAACCGGCGATCAGATCATCGCCCATCACGCCGAGTCCGCCCGGCATCGCTTCAATTCTCCGTGCCGGGAAGGGCTTAACAATATCGAAAAAGCGAAACAATATGAATCCCAGAACAATCCAGCGAAGCCTCAGAACCTCAAGAACGATGAAAAATGTCAATAACTGGCCAGCAACCTCATCGATCACAACCATGCTAGGATCCTTGCGCTGGCTTATTTTTTCAACCCGCGTCGCAGCCCAGGTCCCAATCACTGAGATTGCCACTACAAGCGCGATCAAAATGAACTGAAAGAGGAAGATAATAAAGCCTGACTGGTCGCTTATCCCCGAATTGCGGAGTTGTGGCCCTGGGAATAGATTGAATACCACGTATCGGAGTAGAAGATAACAAACAACTCCCAACAACGAACCCCACGTACCTGGCGCAAGCGGAAGATAGCCAACTCCGCAAGTGGCAATAGCAAGGGCAAGATAGTCTTTAGCAGAGCGCGCGGCTCGCGGTTCAACGACCGGGCTGACAGTGATAACTGTCGTATTCAATTCATCGCTGGATTCTTTGACGGCCATGAAATTGTAGGGGCAGGGCTTGTCCCTGCCCGAACGCGGGCAGCCACAAGGGCTGCCCTACAAGACAATCCTTCCCACCAGATCGTATTGTTGCGCTTCAGTGATCAGGACGTTGACTAAATCACCCGGCTCTGGCGCAAACCCTTCGGGCACATCGTTGATGAGGACGCAACCGTCGATATCCGGCGCTTGCGTTTCCATTCTGCCCTGCCACAGCCAGTCGCTTTCATTCGACTCGCCTTCGAATATTACTTGAACTTGCTGGCCAATCCTTGCTTTGTTTCGTTTGCGTGAGATGCGTGACTGCTCTTTCATCAAACGCGCGCGGCGCTGTTTCGCAATCTTGGGATCGACTTTGTTCGGCAGATCGTAGGCGGGTGTCCCTTCTTCATCGGAATAGGTGAATACACCCACGCGATCGAATTCGACGTTCTTAACGAATGCCAGCAGCTCTGCAAAGTCTGCTTCGGTCTCACCGGGAAAGCCGGTAATGAACGTCGTGCGCACGGCGATTCCCGGCACGCGATCGCGTACTCGCTTGATCAGTTTTTCAAGCGATGCGCGATTGCCGCCGCGTTTCATAAGTTTCAAAACATTCTGAGAAGCGTGTTGCAAAGGCATGTCCAGATACTTGACTGCTTTCGGTTCTTCGGCGAGGACGTCGAGGAAGATGTCGCTGATGTGCGTCGGGTAGGTGTACATCACGCGCACCCATTCGATTCCGTCAGTGTGCGATAGCTCGCGCAGCAAATACGCCAACGCGTCCTGCTTGCCCAGGTCTTCTCCATATCGCGATGAATCCTGCGCGACGAGTATCAATTCCTTCACGCCTTCTTCGCCGAGCTGGTGCGCTTCCGCCACGATCGAGCCGAAGCTACTGAGGATGCCGACGTCGGTGAGGTCGCGCTCCTTCACCACCGTGGTGAATCCCTCGAGGGGTCCGCGCAGGATGCCGTCGACCTTGTTGGCCACGATGACGCCGGCCGAGACCGCGATCGTGCCGTTGCCGCTCATCGCGGGCTCGCCGAAGCTGAAGGCGTCTAACCCCACCCGTAGCAGCGTCGTCGGCGTCGAGCTGTTGGACGCCAGCACGATGGCGCTCCCACCCTCGCCGCCGAGATCGGCGCGCAGCGCCACGCGCTGCGCGTTGTCGACGGAGAATCGCAACCCGGAGAAGAAGTCGAAGTCAG